>Ga0105106_10000060_pt1 | contig 61799 bp, 60 predicted proteins | sample PPLLaktember2015_5_FD_79109 | JGI IMG/M metagenome (GOLD analysis project Ga0105106, IMG submission 79109) | Freshwater sediment microbial communities from Prairie Pothole Lake near Jamestown, North Dakota, USA - PPLs Lake P8 Core (1) Depth... | ecosystem: Environmental > Aquatic > Freshwater >... | reverse complement strand
GAGGGGGGCGTTGGCCTGGGCGATGACGAACCGCTCTTCTTCGGTGGCGGTCAGGTACTCGACCTTCGCGGTCACCTTTCCGGCCTCCACCTTGCGGTACGGAGTCTCGATGAACCCGAACTCGTTCACCCGCGCGTAAGAGGCCAGCGAGCCGATCAAGCCGATGTTCGGGCCCTCGGGGGTCTCGATGGGGCACATCCGCCCGTAGTGGGACGGATGGACGTCACGAACCTCGAAGCCGGCGCGCTCACGGGACAAGCCACCCGGGCCGAGTGCCGACAGACGACGTCGGTGAGTGAGCCCGGCGAGAGGATTGGGCTGATCCATGAACTGGGAGAGCTGGGAGGTCCCGAAGAACTCCTTGATCGCGGCGGTGACCGGTCTGATGTTGATCAGGCTCTGCGGTGTGATGGCATCCGGATCCTGAGTGGTCATGCGCTCGCGCACCACACGCTCGAGACGGGTGAGGCCGACCCGAACCTGGTTCTGGACCAACTCGCCGACCGTGCGTATCCGGCGATTGCCGAAATGGTCGATGTCGTCGGTGCTGACCTTCACCTCGGTCCCGGTGTGGGTGATCATCGTGTCCTTGCCGACGTGGAGTGCCACCAGGTACTTGATGGCGTCGACGATGTCCTCGTCGCGGAGCAGCTGAAGGCCCTCCGCCCGGTAGTCGGCCGGTGTCTCTTCGCGGTACTTCTGACTGACCTTGTAACGGCCCACCCTGGTCAGGTCGTAGCGCTTGGGGTTCCGGAACAACGTCTGGATCAAGCCACGGGCGGACTCAACCGTCGTCGGCTCGCCCGGACGCAGCTTGCGGTAGAGATCGAGGAGCGCCTCTTCCTTCGTGTGAGCGGTGTCCTTTTCGATCGTGTTCTTGATCGACTCGGCGTTGTCGAACATCGCCAGGATCTCTTCGTCGGTCTCGGCAATGCCCAGCGCCTTCAGGAACGCCGAGATGTACTGGCGCCGTTTGCGATCGACCCGAACACCAATGGTGTCCTTCTTGTCGGTGTCGAACTCGAGCCAGGCGCCTCGTCCCGGGATGATCTTGCCGGAGTAGATCTCCCTGTCGGAGGTCTTGTCAGGGGTCACATCGAAATAGATGCCGGGCGAGCGCACCAACTGGGAGACGATGACACGCTCGGTGCCGTTGATGATGAAGACGCCCTTGTCGGTCATGATCGGGAAGTCGCCGAGGAAGACCTGCTGCTCCTTGATCTCGCCGGTCTGCCGGTTCATGAACCTGGCGGTGACGAACAGCGGCATCGCATAGTTGGCGTCGCGCTCCTTCGCCTCCTCGAGGCTCATCTGAGGCTCGCCGAAGCGATGGTCGGTCAGCTCGAGGGCAAGGGAGCCGGTGAAGTCCTCGATCGGGCTGATCTCCTCGAAGATCTCACGAAAACCCTCGTCGAGAAACCACTTGAAGGATTCGTGTTGGACTGCGAGGAGGTCGGGAAGGGGTAGGACTTCGGGGATCTTGCCAAATGAAAAGCGCTCAGCAACGCGCGAAACCAAGGGGTGCCTCCTGAGGAATGCGGATTATATCTAGATAACGCAGACAAGGCATGCTAACAGACGCGTCAGCATGCCTCCAATCGAAAGTTTCGTTTGTCAGGACAGGTCGGAAGCCGACCTATCCCGGACCCTGGGGTCGTTGGTCAGCATACCGCGGGGTCGGGAAAGGCGTCAAGGGTATGAGAGGCTCGGCGTGGCAAGGCGGAGACAGCTGGGTCGGGCCGGCGTCACCTCGCCGTGAGGTGTGCGGCCCGGCCACCGGTCGATCAGCTCTGCGCGATCCGCCCGAGCTTGGTCGCGTCGAGCACCCGGATCCGGCGGTAGCCGGTCTCCACGGCCCCTTGCTCCCGCAACCTGCTCAGCGCCTCGTTGACCGACTGACGGCTCACCCCGAGCAGCGTGGCGATCGTGGTTTGGGACAGGTGGACATCGCCGCGGGAATCGGCCTCCTCGCAGAGCAAATCGGCAACCTGGCCCAGGACGGTCTTGTGCATGAGCCTGAGCACCCGTCGTTGAGTCCCCTCCATCTGACGGATGCCGGCGACCAGCCAGCGAAGGCAGATAGCCGGGTTCCTGGCCAACTCCGACAGCAAGCGCTCTCTTTGTAAACGGAACACCCTCACCCGCGTCGCTGCCTGGGCGGAGGAGATTTGGGGAGTGCCGCCAAACATCGCAATGTCGCCGAGCACCGATCCGGGGCCGACCCTGGAGACAACCCGCCTGGTCGACCCGGTCCCGCGATAGACCTCGACCTCACCGGATTCCACGAGGAACACCGCCAAGGCATCGTCGCCCTCCCTGAACAGGTGAGCGCCCGGGTGCTTGGTGACGATCTCGGCCGCGCCGATCAGCGCTCGCAGATCCTGGGCAGTCAGCGGCGCGTAGTCGGCTCGCCCGAACGAACGTGCGAGCCAGGCCATGTGCTGCTGGTCGGCCTGTGTCACCGGTTGTTCGGCGACCGGGGCCACCGCTGCGGCATTCCCCATACTCAGCACATGAACCGACCGCCCTTACCATGTCATCGCCCTTGGCCAAGCATGCTGCTCCCGTCTCGATACTCTCCTGGGCGTTCCTTGCCCTCGGGCTGGCCTTGTTCGCCCTGGCCGGGCTGGGGTGGTCGAATCACCTGTCCACGGCCGGGGAGGTCGTTGCCAACAACGTCCGCTATGCCGGGGTGTCGGTCGAAGGCCTCACCCACGAGGAGGTGGCGGGGGCGGTGTCAGGTCGCGCGTCGGACCTCCTCTCCCGACAACTGACGATCGAGTACGGAGCGGGCGAGCTCACCCTCCCCTATGCCGACCTCGGGTTCACCTATGACGAAGACACCACCACCGAGCGGGTGATCGCTGCCCGTCATCAGGGCTCGGTGTGGGATCAGTTCTCGTCCTGGGCGATCGGGGAGCTGATCGCAGATGACGTGGAGGAAGAGTGGAGCTTCGACCCCGAGCAGGCACGGAGCACACTGGACGATCACCCCGGTCTGACACCGCTCTTCGTCCAGGAGCCGCAGGTGGGCCCGGACGGCTCCGGTACCCTCGTCGTGACTCCGGGGGTGGTTGGGACCGAGGCCGACATCGAGGACATCCTCGACACGTTGGGCTCTGTCGATCTCACCGCAGCCCCGGACCGGATCACCACGACGGTGGAGGAGATCCCACCCACGGTCAGTGATGAGGCAGCGGCGGAGTTCTCCGACCGTCTCAACGACCTCATCGGAGACGGTGTCGAGATCTCGGTTGCAGGGCGGCAGGCCGTCCTGACCGCTCGTTCCCTGCAGTCGCTCCTGCAGATCGACGTGGCAGAGGGGGCAGTCGAGGCGCAGTTCGACCCTGCCGCTCTCCAGCAGACCCTGGAGACCACGATCGTCGGCCCGGTCGGGGAGTTCGTTGAGCCGACACTCGACATAGGTGGCGATCAGATCGAGGTGGTGACCCCTGGCGAGGCTCCGCCGGTGTGTTGCGCCGAGAACGTCGGCTCGTGGCTGGGTGAGGAGATCCTCGCCGGGGCTGACGGCCCATTCGGCCTGCCGACGCGACCCACCAACGACCCGAGCCTGCTCGCCTGGGCAGACGGCTCGGCCGTTGTGGAGATAGTCAGCGAGTTCACCACGCCACATGCCTGCTGCGAGTCGCGCGTGCAGAACATCCATCGGATCGCAGACATCGTCCGCGGGGTGTATCTCGTGCCCGGGGAGAGATTCTCGCTGAACGAGTTCGTCGGGCCTCGCACGGTCGAGAACGGATTCGTCGCGGCGGGAGCGATTCGACAGGGCCATTTGATCCAGGAGATCGGTGGGGGGGTCTCGCAGTTCGCCACGACCATCTTCAATGCCGCCTACTTCGCCGGGATGGACTTCGAGGAGTACCGCAGCCACACGATCTACTTCTCCAGGTATCCCTATGGCCGGGAGGCAACGATCTCCAACCCGGCGCCCGACCTGATCTTCAACAACACAACTGACTACCCGATCCTGATCTGGACGTCGTACACCGACGAGTCGATAACGGTCAGCATGTACTCGACGAAGAACGTCGTGGTCAACGAGCTCGATCAGCGAACCTCGAGACGCGGGGTGTGCACGCATGTCGAGACCGACCGGGAAAGGGTCTTCGCCGATGGTCGGAAGGTGGTGGACACCTTCATCGCCGACTACCGCCCGGCGGAGGGAATCGACTGCAGTGGGAAGCGCATCCCGCCTCCTACTGGCTGATTGGGGCCCGACTTGCCGCATGGACGCCGGTCTTTCGAGCTTCCGCCGCCTATGACCCGAGCGCCGGGTCGTCCCCAAAGCCCATCACGTTGAAGATCACCAAGACGATGACGAACACGACTACGGCGAGGATGAGACCCACGAGCCATGCAGGCATCTGTCTCTTCTCGCTCATGCCCGTTCATTGTGCCGGGTTGGGTGGCGGTCGGCACGCGATGAGGGGCCCCGGCCAATGACCGGGACCCCTCAGTCGTAGGACCAGCGTCAGGAAGTCAGTGCTTCGTGTTGGGTCCCGACGACGATCTTCCGCGCCTTGGCCGTCTCGGCGACCGGGATGGACACGGTGAGCACACCGTGGTCGTATCCGGCCTCGATTCGGTCGGTGTCCAGACCGTCGCCGAGGAAGAACTGGCGCGAGAACGCGCCGGTGGGCCGCTCGTTGAGGATCACCTGAGTGCCCTCTTCCCGCTTCCACTCACGGACGGCGTTGACCGTGATGGTGTTCTTCTCCACGGTGAGGTCGATCGAATCCGGGTCGACCCCGGGCAGATCGATATGAAGCCAGAACCGGTCATCTTTCCGGTAGGCGTCCACCGGCATGTAGCTGAACCGGTGTCCCCCGAACACTTGACGGGAGAGACGATCGAAATCGCCGAATGGGTCGGTGCGCATCAGCACTTGGGTACCTCCTTATGAGTCCGATTACTACAGCGGACTATACACATCTAACTTGATATGTCAAACATCAGATTCTATGACTGATCATCTGTGGCACGAGCAGCACCACGCTGTCGTGCTGCCCTTGGCGTCACCAGTCCTACGATGGGGCTGCCATGGGCGAGCCTCCGTCGGACTTCGACCGCTTCGTCGGCAGCGATCGACGGCCAATCCCCCGACCACGGGGGCTGGCCGCCGTCGTATCGGTGATCGCACTGGCAGTCGCGATCGGATTGGTGGCCCTGTTGCCGAGAGATGCCGTGGAGGTGGACCGTTCTGAGTTCGGGTTCGCCGACGAGGTGATCCCGGCCACGGTCGTATCAGCAGAAGCCGGTGTGTGCAGCTACGCGGCCGATCTCCTCTGCACCAATGTGACGTTCCAGTTCACAACGGCTGATGGCGAGACGTCGACATACACCCAGGAGTTCTCAGACGATCCCGGTCAGCCGAGTCTCGCCACCGGAGATCGGGTCTACCTGTCCATCGTGGTCACTGATGGCGAGCCTTTCTACAACTACTACGACCGGGATCGGGGTCCGCTCATCGGAGTCGTGGCCCTCGTCTTCGCCGTCACGGTGATCGCACTGGGCCGAGTGCGTGGTGTGGCGGCCCTCATCGGGCTCGCCCTGAGCCTGATCATCATCCTGTGGTTCATCGTCCCTGCGATCATCGCGGGACGCGATGCCGTGCTGGTCGCCTTGGTCGGGGGTGGGGCGATTGCCCTCATCGCGCTCTATCTCGCCCACGGCATCACCCCGCTGACCCATATTGCCGCTGTTGGGGCATTCGCTGCTCTGGCCCTCACCACCGGCCTCTCCTGGCTGGTGGTCTTGCTGGCCGACTTCACCGGGCTGGTGAGCGACGAAGCCTTCTACCTGCTCTCGCTCCCCGACCTGGACCTATCCGGACTTCTCCTGGCCGGTATCGTCCTCGGGGCGATCGGCGCCCTCGACGATGTCACAGTGACGCAGACCTCGGCGGTCTGGGAGCTCAATCTTGCCAACCCAAAACTCGACAGCCGTGGGCTCTTCGACTCAGGGCTCCGCATCGGGCGTGACCACATCGCATCGACGGTCAATACGCTTCTTCTCGCCTATGCAGGAGCCGCCATGCCGCTGCTCATCTTGTTCAGTCTGTCGGAGCTTCCGCTGAACGTCGTTGCAAGCTCCGAGGTCGTCGCGGTCGAGATCGTGCGGACTCTCGTCGGGTCCATCGGGCTGGTTGCAGCCGTCCCCGTGACCACATGGCTGGCATCGCGTCGAGCCGGACAGACCCGCGCATGAAGGAGCGTGATGGCAAAGCGGTCATCGGCTGGCGGGAATGGGTGCAGCTGCCCGAGATCGGAGTCGTCGAGACCAAGGCCAAGGTCGACACCGGGGCGGACAACTCGTCTCTGCACGCCTTCAACGTCCGGCGCTTCGAGCGGGACGGGGTCGAGTACGTCCGGTTCGAAGTCCATCCCAAGCAAAGATCGAGGAAACCGTCCATCCACTGTGAGGCGCCGCTGGCCATGGAGAGAAAGGTCAAGAACCCGGGAGGGCGCACCGAGCTCCGCCCGGTGATCCGCACCAAGGTGGTAGTCGCGGGCATCGAGATCGACGCTCTGGTAAACCTCACCAGCCGCGACGAGATGGGATTCCGGATGCTCCTCGGTCGCCGCACGGTCAGAAGCAAGTTCGTCGTCGATCCGGGGCGCAGCTACCTGGGTGAGCGTCCGAGCCGTAAGGATGAATCGCAGTGAAGATCGCCATCCTCTCCCGCAACTCGAGCCTCTATTCGACCAAGAGGCTCAGAGAGGCCGCGTACAACCGTGGCCATGAGGTCTCGGTGGTCGACTACCTCCGCTGCTACATGGATATCTCTGCCAGGAGACCCAGAGTCCTGTTCCGGGGAGAGGAGGTTCGCCCCGACGCGGTCATCCCGCGCATCGGCGCGACTTACACCTTCTACGGTGCTGCCGTGGTCCGGCAGTTCGAGATGGCGCGCGTGTTCACCCTCAACGACTCCCAGGCGATAAGCCGATCGCGGGACAAGCTCCGCTCGTTGCAGCTTCTGTCCCGCGCCGGGGTTGGGTTGCCAACGACCAGCTTTGCCCATTCGACCCAGGACATCGATGGCCTCCTCGAGGTGGTCGGGGGCCCACCGGTCGTGGTCAAGGTGCTCGAAGGCACCCAGGGTCTCGGCGTCGTGCTTGCCGAGACGAAGAAGGCCGCGGAGTCGGTGATCTCGGCCTTCCGTCAACTCGACGCCAACATCCTCGTCCAGGAATTCGTCAAAGAGGCTGCCGGCGCCGATATCAGGGCCTTCGTGATCGGCGGGAAGGTCGTGGCAGCCATGAGGCGCCAGGCCCCGCCCGGGGACTTCAGGTCGAACCTGCACAGGGGTGGCCAGGCAGAGGTCGTCAAACTCACTCCGGCCGAGAGGGCGACGGCGGTGAGGGCGGCCAAGACCATGGAGCTCAATGTTGCCGGGGTCGACATGGTGAGATCCGAGAGCGGGCCGATGGTGCTCGAGGTCAATTCATCGCCAGGCCTGGAGGGAATCGAGGCGGTCAGCGGTGTCGACATCGCCGACGCCGTCGTCGAGTACATCGAGGACAACGTCGAACCCGAACCAGCCAGACGGTCACGTGGTTGAAGTCCGCAACGATCCGATAACGGTCGGAACGACCACGGTTCCACCGGGCCGGAAGATCAAGATCGAGCTCCCCTTCGGGCGCTTGCCCACGGGTAGCCCTGCCTACCTTCCGATCGCGGTGATAAACGGCCGCACCGAAGGCCCGAACGTCTGGATCTCCGGTGGGATTCACGGCGATGAGATCAACGGGGTGGAAGTGGTGCGGGGAGTCATGAGGGCCCTGGACGCCAAGCGGCTTCGCGGCGCGGTCATCGCCGTGCCGATCGTCAATCCCCTGGGCTTTCTCATGCGATCGAGGTACCTCCCCGACCGCCGCGACCTGAACCGGGCATTCCCCGGCTCTGTCCGCGGGTCCACGGCATCGCGACTCGCCCACCTCTTCATGACCGAGGTCGTGTCCCACTGCTCGGTCGGGATCGACTGTCACACCGCCTCCAACCATCGCATGAACATCCCCCAGATTCGTGCCGACGTCGACGATCAGGAGACACTTCGACTGGCCCGGGCATTCGGGGCACCGTTCACGATCGAGTCGAGGGTGCGCGACGGGTCATTGAGACAGGCCGCAACCGAGCTCGGGATCAAGATGCTGGTCTACGAGGCAGGACAGTCGGATCGTTCCGATGAGGAGGCCATCGGTACCGGCGTGACCGGGGTGATGAGGACCCTGCGCGCCATGGAGATGATCGACATCGAGCTTCCCGAAGCGCCCCCGACGCGAGTCGTGCGGCGGACTCGATGGGTCAGGGCGCGGAGGGGAGGATTGGTCGATATCGAGCCGAACCTGGGAGACCTGGTCGAGGCGGGAGAGGTGATCGCCCGTATCTCGGACGCTTTCGGAGTGAGACCCACACAGGTGAGGGCCACCACGACCGGATGGGTCATCGCCCGGACCCTGAGCCCCCTGGTCAACCCTGGCGACCCTTTGGTTCACATCGCCGCGGGCGCGGGCCCCGACTTCGACGAGCCGGCCGAGCGCGGTTAGGGCTGGCGACTGCGACCCACCGCCGTCAGATCAAGACGCCTTGTCGATCTCCTGGATCCAGCGTCGTCTGACCGAGCGGCGCTCTTTCGGTGTGTGCCCTCCCCAAATCCCCTCTGTCTGATTGGTCTCGATCGCCCAGGTCAGGCACTCGGCCGCGACGGGGCAGGCAGCACAGACAGCCTTGGCCCGGGCGATGCCCGCCAGGTCCTCGGGATTCGGGAAGAACGACACCTCGTCGACGACATCAACGCAAGCCGCCTCCTCCCGCCATGGGGAGTGTTTCACATCGAAGATCACTGTCTCAATCATGTTTGGAACCGCGTAAACGCATCATCAACTGCTTTCGTTCCCGCCGGTCGAGACGGATGAAACGGGTATCGAGCGATACGTCAGTCGAGGGCAAACGGTTCTGGAACCGCCCCCGGCCCGAGCCGATGCAGTTCGGCCCGGGCGACCGATCGGCGATGCACCTCATCGGGCCCATCGGCGATCTGAAGCCATCGACCGAGTGAGTAGAAGCTCGCCAGCGGGAAGTCTTCGGTGAACCCGGCTCCACCAAAAAGCTGGATGGCGCGGTCGGCGACACGGGTGAGGACCGCAGGGGCCACGACCTTGATCGCGGCGATCTCAACCCTGGCGGCCTTGACTCCGACGTTGTCGATCATCCAGGCAGTCTTGAGCACGAGGAGGCGCGCCTGCTCGATGTCGATCCGGGCGTCGGCGATCCATTCGCGGACCACACCCTGCTCCGAAAGCGGCATTCCGAATGCAGTTCTCGCCTGAGATCGTTGCACCATGAGATCCAGGCAACGCTCGGCTGCGCCGATTGCGCGCATGCAGTGATGAATACGCCCGGGGCCGAGTCGGGCCTGGGCGATGGCAAAGCCGCCGCCCTCCTCACCGAGCAAGTTGGAAGCGGGGACTTCCACGTCTTCGAAGAGGATTTGTGGATGGCCACCTCGATCCTGGTAGCCGAACACCGTCGGTTGACGCTCGACCGTCACCCCCGGCGTGTCCATCGGGACCAACACCATCGACTGGCGACGATGCGGGTCGGTGTCGGGGTCGGTCACACCCATGACGATCGAGACCTTGCAGCGTGGCGAGGCGGCGCCCGAGCTGAACCACTTGCGTCCGCTGATCCGATACGTGTCACCATCGCGCCGGATGCGGGTGCGGATGTTGGTGGCGTCGGAGCTGGCGACGTCGGGCTCGGTCATCGAAAAACAGGAGCGGATCTCCCCATCCAGCAGCGGGAGAAGCCAGGTCTCCTTCTGCTCCGCAGTCCCGAACATGTCGAGGATCTCCATGTTCCCGGTGTCAGGAGCCGAGCAGTTGATGGCCTCGGGAGCGATCTGCGGGCTTCGACCTGTTATCTCGGCCAGGGGCGCGTACTCGAGGACCGAAAGACCTGCGCCGAGCTCGGGGTCGGGAAGGAAGAGATTCCACAATCCGAGCCTGCGCGCTTCCCGCTTGAGCTCCTCGAGGATCGGCGGGTGGTGATGCGGGTCGCCTCCAGCCCGCATCTGCTCTTCGTATACCGCTTCCGCCGGATACACGTGCGAGCTCATGAAATCCCGGAGTCGTCCTAAGAGCTCCTCGACCCTCGGGCTGTATGCGAAATCCATCGCCGCTGACGCTAGCTGTCGGCCTGCTCCGGTTCCGGCTCGGGCTCGCCGGAGGCCGGCCCTTCCTCGATCTCGACTTCGATCTCGGCCTCGGTGGGCGGTGGGGTGTCGAAGCTCATCGGGGGAATGGCTGCGGCCGGCACCCGTGGCCTGCCCCTGGTCAGTTCACCCATCACCAGCCACCCGGCAAGCAGCACGACAAAGAAACGCCTGAACCACAGCGAGGCAGCCAGGGCGCCGAGGGCGGTGACCAAGAAGATGACGTTGGCGATGCGCTCGGCCCTGGCCGGGGTCACCTTCTGCAGGAGCGAGGTGAGGAGATGCCCGCCGTCCAGGGGTCGAATCGGAAGCCAGTTGAGTAGACCCCAGAACACGTTGACCCAAATCAGGTTGCTCACCGCGAAGCCGGCCACCCCCGCGTACGGGCCGGTGAGGGTGGCGATCAGCCAGACCAACAGTCCGAACAGCACACCGACGGCCGATCCTGCTGCGGCCACCGTCGCCCTCCGACCGGGAGTGAACTTCTCCTCCGCTCCCGACCACGAGGTCAAACCACCGATGCCGTTCAGCTCGATCGATACCTCAGCCCCGAATGCTCGGGCGGTGAGGGCGTGGCCAAGCTCATGGATCAGGATCGAGAAGAAAACGACGGCCACCCAGGCGGCGACCAGGGCGAGACGACCGCTGGAAAGACCGAGGAGGGCAGCCACCAGCAGGAAGGACGGTTGAACCGTCACCGGGATGCCGAACAGGCGAAACGAGAGCACGACCCCATATTGGCCGACTGCGCCGCTTCTGAAGAGGTCTACCCTCGGTGCCATGAGCGATGATCTCCGGTCCGCCGTCGCCGCGGACATGCCCCGCCTCACCCAGATGCTGGCCGATCTCGTCCGACTGCCCTCGGTGAGCGCACCCGGCTACGACAAGGAAGAGACCCACGAGGCCGCCGAGCGGATCGCCGGAATGCTCGAGGAATTCGGCTATCAGAACACGCAGTTGCTCGAGGTCGAGGGTGGCAACCCGGCGGTGTTCGCCGAGCTCCCGGCACCCGAAGGGGCCCTGACTCTCCTGCTCTATGCCCACTACGACGTGCAACCGCCCGGACCGGGCTCGGAGTGGGACACGGGCCCGTTCGATCCGGTCGAGCGTGACGGTCGTCTGTACGGCCGTGGCGCCGCCGACGACAAAGGGGGAATCGTCATGCACCTCGGTGCTGTGGCTGCCCATGACCACAAGCCGCCGGTCGGGGTCCAGCTCTTCTTCGAGGGAGAGGAAGAGGCCGGGTCGGAGAGTCTCGAGGGAATCCTCGAGAAGTACTCCCACCTGCTCAAGCCCGACGTGATCGTCATCGGCGATGGTGGCAACTGGTCGCTGGGGGTGCCTGCCTTCCTCACCTCGCTGCGAGGAATCGTGGCAGTGTCTTTCGAGCTGCGGACCCTCGAGGCCGCGGTTCACTCCGGTCAATATGGGGGGGTCTACCCCGACGCGCTGATCGCGATGTCCCGTCTTCTCGCCACGCTGCACGACGACGAAGGCAACGTTGCCGTTCCCGGGCTTGTCAGCGAGGAAGTCGAAGGTATCGACGTCCCCGAGGAGATGGTCAGGGAGCAGGCTGGGGCCATCGATGGGATCGAGCTGATCGGCACAGGCTCCATCCCTTCACGATTGTGGACCCGGCCCGCGATTTCGGTGCTCGCGCTCGACGCCCCACCCGTGTCCGAGGCGATCAACCAACTGGTGCCGGCGGCGCGGGCCAAGGTGAGCCTGCGCATCGCTCCCGGCCAGGACACCGGCTCTGCCTTGAAGGCGTTGAAGGATCATCTGATGGCACATGCCCCGTGGGGGACCAGAGTCGATTTCTTCCACGAGGAGGCCGGCGACGCCACCACCCTGGAAGTGGACAACTTCGCGGTCGAGGCGTGGACCGAGGCATTCACCCGGGGCTACGGGACCGAGCCGGTATTCATGGGAGCGGGAGGGTCGATACCCTTCATCGCCACCTTTGCCGAGCTGTTCCCCGACGCGCCGATACTGGTTGTCGGCACCAGCGACCCGACCAGCGCCTACCACGCTCCGAACGAGAGCCAGGATCTCGGGGATCTGGAGAAGGCCGTGCTCTCCGAGGCGATCGCCTTCCAGCTGTTGGCTGACTGAACGCCCGGCCGGGGCTACCGCTCCGAGGTGAGTCCGCCGGCGAATGAATGCTGTCTCCATGCCTCGTAGACCACAACCGAGGCGGCGTTGGCCAGGTTGAGGGACCGGACGCCGGGGACCATGGGCAGCCGCAGCCTGGCTTCGATCCAATCGAGTCCCTTCACCTCCTCCGGCAGACCGACCGACTCCGGCCCGAACAGGAATGCGTCACCCGGCTTGAAGGCGACCTCGGTGTAGACCCGTTCCCCGTCCACGGTCAGGGCGAAGACCCGCTCCGGCTTCATGCTTTCGCGCCATTCGACCAGCCCCGGGTGCACCGTCACCACGGCCTTGTCCCGGTAGTCCATCCCGGCGCGCCGCAACCTTGCGTCGTCCATCTCGAACCCGAGCGGCTCGATCAGATGGAGACGGCACCCGGTCACCGCAGCGAGACGCATGGCGTTCCCGGTGTTGGGAGGGATCTCGGGCCGGTAGAGCACGACTTCGAACATCGTCAGCGGATCTCGAACAGGCGCAGCTCGGTGTCTTCGATGTCGCGAAGCCCCTCATAGTCGACTTCCACCGAGTAAATGCCTCTTGACTCGGCAAGGACAACGGCCTGGGGCGTGATCGACTGGGCGGCGAGGATTCCCCGTATTGGGCCAAGTCGAGGGTCGTTGCCCAATCGTTCCACGTAGCGGGACAGCTGCTCCACCCCGTCGATCTCACCTCGCCGCTTCACCTCGATCGCCACGATGCGACCTTCCACGTCAGAGCAGAGCAGGTCGACCGGGCCGATGTCGGTCGGGTACTCACGTCTCAACAAGGTCAGGCCTTCTTCCAAGACCCAGGGCCGGGCGGCGAGCAGCTCCTGGAGATGGGCCTCCACGCCGTCCTTCTGCAATCCGGGGTCATCACCGAGGACGTGGGTGACGTCCTCGATGATCTCGGTGATCCGGATGGTCAGCCTCTCGCCTTTGTTGTTGCTGACCTCCCAGCGATCCTCGTGGGTTTCGACGACGTTGGGGGCGACCATCCAGTTGAGGGGCTTTGAGGCATTGCCATCGGAGTGGATGGCGAGGGTCCCGTCTGCCTTGACCATGATCAGCCGGACCGCCTCGGGAAGATGGGCGGTGAGCCGACCGGAATAGTCGACGGTGCAACGAGCGATGACCAGCCTCAACTGTGGGCGAGGGTACCGGTGCGATGGACCAAGCCGGCCACAGCTGCGCCCACCGCGAAGAGAAGGGCAACCGTGATCCAGCCCGGGGTGTATACCCCGAAACGGTCGACAGAGAGACCCATCAGCGGCGCGCCGAGCCCTACGCCGCCTAGAAAGCCGAGCTGCACGAGCCCGGTCCCCTTGCCCACCAGTTGTTGTGGTGAGAAGTCCATGACAGCCAGCATCCCGACCGCATTCCAGGCGACGGCACCAGATCCGAAGAGAAGGGCGGCGGGGACCAGGACCCAGCTCTCCGCCGCCCCGGCCGCGGCAAGGGCGAGGAGCACACCGGCCAAACTGGATTGGAGAGCGAGCACACGCAAGGTCCGGCCGTGGCCCAGCCAGCGCTCCGCCACGGACCCCCAGGTGATCCGGGCAACGACACCGACCAGACCGACGCCGGCGATCAGCAAGCCGGCCTGGGTGTGGGACCACCCCTGACTCTCCTCCGCGAACAGAGGGAGGAACGTGGTCGTCGCCGAAACGCCAAGACCGGTCAGCACCCCCGAGACCGCGGTCCACTTGACCGCGGTCGGGATGGCTCCGGCCCGGCCGGCCCCGCCGCTTGTCTTGCGCTCGACCTGCGGGCGCCGCCACATGCCGAGGAGACCGGCGACCGGGAAGACCAGAAAGAAGGCATAGGCGATGCGCCAGTTGGCGGCGGTCGCGATCAGGGGCAGGAGCAACCCACCGAGAAACGCACCCATCTGCACCCCGGACTGCTTGACACCGGTGACCACCCCCCTGGCGCCGGCGACGATGTTGTCGACGATCAACGCATTGGTGGCCGGATTGGCCCATCCGTTGGGGACCCCGCTCAGCAAGGCTCCGACAACGAGCAGCGCGTAGTTCGGGGCGATCGCTACGAGGCCCATCGCGACCAGGGCCGTGGCGAGTACCCCGGTGGTCGACTTGACACTCCCGATCCGATCGGTGAGACGACCGAACACGGGTGAGAGGAGGGCTCCGGTGAAGCCGGTGGCGGTCACCAGGATACCGATCTGCCAGCGCTCGACTGAGAACTCTGCGATCAAGTCTGATGCGAGTACTCCAATGGCGCTCACGGCGAAGGTGGCCACACCCATGGCGACCGCGGTGACACCGGCCAGGGACACCTTGGTGAACGAACGCGTGGGCGGCGGGACGGTCGACATCTGGAGGTCTGTGATTCTCGACCACGAGACTGCAACGAGGCGAATCGCTATCGGGACCGCGCGGGCCATGGCACCGGGTATTTCGCCTCTAGTGGCACAACCGAGGGACATCGACCATTGGGCCATGAGCCCGAGCACGGCCGACCGGTGGCACGCTGCTTTGATGAGACTCGCCGGATTGGTCACGATCGGCTACTGGTTGGAGTACTTCACCACCGGCAAGGTGCGAACCTCGTCGGACCCGGCATACATCGAGTTCGAGAACGCATTCCCGCTCGCAGACGGATACATGGCCGTCTGCTTCCTCGCCACCGCCCATCTGTTGCACGACCAGCGCGAAGAGGCCGTGCCGGTTGGCATCGCTGCCGGCAGCGCGATGACCTACCTCGCAGCCATGGACATCCTGTACAACATCCAACATCACAAGTACCGGCCGATGTCGATGGAGATGGCCGGCGAGACAACGATCAATCTCTTCTCTCTCGTCTTCGGGCCGATGACGATGCTCCGTGTCTGGCGCGCCCGCCACCGCCTGGTGAGGTGACCCATGGGTCAGGGCACAGTGGTGATCATCACCGGGGCCGCCTCGGGCATTGGGCGTGCTTGTGCTGAGCACCTCGCCGGACACGGGTATCTCGTCTACGGGGTCGATCGAAGGGACTCCGCATACACCGCCCCGGTGAGACCTGTGTTGATGGATGTCGACGATGACGAGTCGGTCGCATCGGTCGTCAGACAGATCCTCGCCGAGGCCGGCCGGGTCGACGTCGTGGTCAACAACGCTGGGTTCGGGATAGCAGGGGCCATCGAGGACACCTCGATGGCGGAGGCGCGGGCACAACTCGAGACCAACTTCTTCGGAGCCGTTCGGGTGATCCGGGAGGTCCTCCCCCACATGCGCAGTCAGGGCTCCGGGCTCATCGTCAATGTCGCATCCATCGGCGGGCTCATTGCCCTGCCCTTCCAGGGCCTGTACAGCGCATCCAAGTTCGCCCTGGAAGGTCTGTCGGAGGCGCTCCGGATGGAGGTGCAACCGTTCGGGATCCGGGTGGCGCTTCTCGAGCCCGCCGATTGCCGGACCGGCTTCACCGCCGCCCGCCGCATGACCGCTGCCTCGGCCTCCGGTGCCTATCTCCAGGTGTTCACCAGATCGCTCGACGTCATCGAGGCTGACGAGGCTCACGGCGCCCATCCCCGAATAGTTGCCCGAAAGCTGGAGAAGGTGATCGAATCACGGTCACCGAGGCTTCGCTACATGGTCGGGGCCCCCGGTGAGCGACTCGCCGCGATGCTCAAGCGCCTTCTTCCCTATCGACTGTTCGAGCCGATAATCACCAGTCACTACAAGGTCAGACCGTGAACCTGGCCGACCTCTACCTCCAGATGGCGCGGATGCGGCGGTTCGAGGAAGCCCTCGGCGAGCTCTGGGGCAACGGTCTCATCTCCGGTGAGATGCATCTCGGCATCGGTGAGGAGGCGATCGCCGCCGGGGTGGTCGCACATCTCGGCGATGGAGATGCGATGGCCCTCGACTATCGGCCGACACCGGCCCTGGTCGGCAGGGGACTGGATCTTCGCTCTTTGCTCCTTGAAATGCTCGGCTCCGAGGATGGGCTGTGCCGCGGCCACGGAGGGCACATGCATCTCCTCTCTCGCTCGGATCTGGCCTTCTCCACCGGGATCGTCGGGTCTTCGGCCCCGATGGCTGCCGGGCTTGCCTTGTCGGCGGAGCGTCTGCGGCCCGGATCGATCGCGGTTGCCTTCTTCGGCGACGGTGCGGCCAATCAGGGAATGGTGCTGGAGACTCTGAACCTGGCCGTCGTCTGGAACCTGCCGGTCGTGTTCATCTGCAAGGACAACGGGTGGGCGGTCACCACTCGCTCCAGCCGGCTCACCGGAGGGACCCTGGTCGGGCGCGCCAGGGCCTTCGGGATGCCTGCGGTGGCGGCGAACGGCAAAGACGTTCGCAGTGTGTGGAAGGCGAGCGGTGCCGCCATCGAGCGTGCCCGACGGGGTGGCGGGCCAACCTTCCTGCTCCTCAACTGCAGCCGTCCGCGCGGCCACTTCGAGGACGACCCTCTGGTGCGCGTGGTTCGCCATCCTCGTGAGTTGCTCGAGATGCTCCCGGGTCTGGTGGCAAAGGCCAGGCAGCAGGAAGGAGGTCCCTGGGCACGCATGCGCTCGATGGGAGCAATGACCCGGACCCTGCTTCGGATGGCAATCGACCAGATGGTCATCCGTTGGGATCCACTCCCCCGGGCGGCGCGCCGTCTCCCCGCTGACATCGCGAACGGACTCGCGGAGAGAGCGCGCGCAGAGGTGACGAGCGCAGTCCAGGCCGCCCTGGCGGAGGTAGGCACATGACCCGGCTCGATCTCACCGGCGCAATCGACCGGGCTCTCGAAGTGGCGATGGGAAGGGATGAGCGAATCGTGATCATCGGCGAGGACGTGCCGATGATGCGAGCGGCCCTGTTCGCACGCTTCGGTCCCGACCGGGTGCGAGGAACACCTATCTCAGAGGCGGCATTCCTGGGAGCGGGTGTGGGGGCGTCACTGGGTGGCCTGAGGCCGGTCGTGGAGATCATGTTCGTCGACTTCCTCCCGGTGGCCCTCCACGCCGTCATCAACGAAGCGGCCATGGTCGACACTCTCTCCGGCGGCCGCTGGACGGCGCCCATGGTGGTCAGGGCAGCCTGTGGGGGCGGATATGGGGATGGAGGGCAGCATCAACAGGCACGGTGGGGAATGCTCTCGAGCATCCCTGGCCTCACCGTTGTCGTGCCATCGAATCCAAGAGACGCCGCCGGACTGACCCTCAGCGCCCTCGAACACGACGGTCCGGTGGTGTTGCTCGAGCACAAACTCTTGTCTTCGTTCTGGCTCGACATGGTGGCGGGGTGGAAACGACCGGGAGTGGAGATCGACGTGCCTGTGGACGGCATGTGGGGCGAATTGGACGAGGAGATCACGGCGGTCCCTCTCGGCGAGGCGGCGGTCCGTAGAAGTGGGCCGGACCTGCTGGTGGTGTCGTTGGCCGTCGGTGTGCATCGTGCCCTGCAGGCCGCGGAGATCCTCGAGGCGGAGGGGATCGGGACCACCGTGCTCGACCTGCGCACCGTCTCGCCTCTCGATGGTGATCGGTTGTCGGAGGCAGCGATCGGCAAGCGCGGAGTCCTGGTGGTGGACGAGGACTATGGGCCATTCGGGCTGTCCGCCGAGATCGCGGCCGTGCTCGCCGAGAGAAGGGTCGCCATTCCCTACGCTCGTGTCACGGCCTCCGGGGTGATCCCCTACGCGCCTCGTTTGGAAAGACTGCACATGCCCGAGGTGGGGAGGATTGTCGAGGGCGCGAGGAGGGTGCTCGGCGCCGACGGTGGCCGACCCGAGCCCGCTCACCGGGCTGACATGTAGATTCGGCGTCGCCCATCAAAGGAAGTCGATGAAGCGAATCGCCGTTGGCACCGAGAAGGGTGCCTACCTTCTCACCGGATCCGACTCCTCCTGGGCGGTCGAAGGTCCGCTCTTCCCCGGGTGGAAGGTGACCGCCTTTGGCGAGACTCCCGATGGGACTCATCTCGCCGGTGTAGGAAGCAACTGGTTCGGGATCGGGGTCCATCGCAGCAACAACCTGTCGGATTGGGCGCAGACAGATTCGCCCCCCGCATGGCCGGAGGGCTCGGAACGGACGATGGAGCAGATCTGGGCCTTTCACTCCGACGGTGAGCGTCTGTGGGCAGGCGTCGCCGAGGCCGGTCTGTTCACCTCGGGCGACGGCGGACTCACCTGGGACCCGGTGCCCGGGCTGAACGAGCATCGAACCCGGGACGAGTGGAGCCCCGGGTTTGGCGGCCTATGCACTCACAGGATCCTCACCGCCGGCGACCGGGTCTGGGTGGGCATATCGGCAGTGGGGTGCTTCAGGTCGGACGACGGAGGCATCACCTGGGAGGCAAAGAACGTCGGAATACCGTCGGTCGACACGCCGGAGGGAGCCGAGCCGCCCGAGATCGGCTACTGCATTCACGGTCTGGCCCAGGATCCGACCGATCCGGCCAGATTGTGGCGACAGGATCACCGCGGCATGTTCCGCAGCACGGATGGTGGCGACCATTGGGAAAGGATCGAAGACGGCTTGCCTGCCGGGTTCGGCTTCGTGATCTGGCGGCACCACGACACGGGACGCCTCCTCACCGTTCCCCTTCACTCCGACGCGAACCGGGTGCCGGTGGATGGGCGCCTCCGAGCATATGCCTCCGACGACGAGGGCGACTCGTGGAAGATCGCCGGCACCGGATGGCCGGATGCCGCCCAGTTCACCGGGGTTCTGCGCGGGGCATTCGACGGTGATGAGTCGGGAGTCTTCTGCTTCGGGACCACCGGAGGGAAGCTCTGGCTGACCGAAGACACCGGGGAGAGCTGGCGCGAGCTCGAACCGGCATTCCCCCGTATCGCAGCCATCAGGATCCTGGGATGACCGTGAGCGTCCGGCTGCCCCGGGTGCTCACCGAGACGGTTGGCAGCGGGCCGCGACATGAGGTGACCGGCCGGACCCTGAGCGAGGTCCTGGAGAACCTGTTCACCGCGGAGCCGGGGTTGAAGGGCCATCTCCTCGACGAGACCGGGCGGATCCGACCCCATGTCCTGATGTTCGTCGACGCGACCCGGGCCGACCTCGAGACCCCGATCCGGGATGGCTCCGACGTGCAGATCCTGCAGGCGGTCAGCGGAGGCTGATCCCGCAGGCGGCCGATCAGACGACCGGCTCGGTCCTGGTGGGACGGCTGAGCACGAACCACACCCCGACCGCGCCCACTGCCGCGAGGACGATCCGCAGGGCGGTGTTGCTGGTGAGAACGAAGGCGGAGAAGGAAAGCGAGGCCAGGATCCCGACGACAGCCACCCATTTGGTGCGCACGGTGAGGCCACCGGACCGATACCCCTTGATCATCTTCCCGAACACCGGATGGTTGACCAGCCAGCCATGAAGCCGGTCCGACGACATCGAGAAGAAGAACGCAGCGAGTATCACGAAGTCGAAGGTTGGGATCCCGGGCAGAACGCTGATGTAGACGAACCCGAGACAGATCATCCCGAGCACGAAATAGACCCCTCGCAGGAGGCGGCTTCGTGGCTTTCGGGCCGCGACCGGCTGGTCGACGCTCTGGGTCATGGAGACAAACTATCCCCGGCGGTTTCTGACGGCGAGTCGGCAACAAGCGGCCGACTTCGCCGCTCCCGACCATCACACCTCCGCCCATAGTGCGACCATTCCACACGCGCACACCTCGAGGCGAACAGACCCTTGTCGGCCGGGAGACTCCTTCGAGGACATCGCTACCCTCCGACCGGAATTCGGACCACGACGTAGGAGTAGAACGAGATGCCCATCGCCACTCCAGAGAAGTACAGGGAGATGCTGGCGGCTGCCCGGTCGGGTGGATACGCCTTTCCCGCGATCAACGTCACCTCCTCCACCACGGTGCTCGCCGCCCTCGAGGGGCTGGCCGAGGCCGGCTCCGATGGGATTCTCCAGGTCTCCTACGGCGGCGCCGAATTCGCCTCCGGCCAGTCGACCAAGAGCATGCCGATGGGCGCCCTCGCACTCGCCGAGTTCGCCGGTGTCGTCGCCGGCCAATATCCGGTGAATGTCGCGCTGCACACCGACCATTGCCCACCGGACCGCGTGGACGGGTATCTCCGGCCGCTGATCGAGATGAGCAGGGAGCGCAAGGGCGAGGGCAGGGGGCCCGTTTTTCAGTCACACATGCTCGATGCATCCGCTTTGCCCATGGAAGAGAATCTCGCCCTGGCCGAGGAGCTGCTCGAGCTGTGCGCCGGCGTCGACGTGGTGCTGGAACTGGAGATCGGGATCGTCGGCGGAGTGGAGGATGCCACCGACCACGAGAACGTGGATCGGGCCAAGCTCTACACCTCGCCCGCTGACATGGTCCGGGTATCCGAGGTGCTCGGGACGTTCGACAAGGGCCTGTACCTCCTCGCCGCCGTATTTGGCAACGTCCACGGTGTGTACAAGCCGGGTGCTGTCAAGCTCGACCCGAAGATCCTTCGCGACGGGCAGGAGGCGGTCGCCGGGCGGTTCGGTGAGCAAGCTCGCCATTACCTGGTCTTCCACGGTGGCAGCGGCTCCAGTGTCGACGAGATCCATGAGACCCTGGGATACGGCGTGGTCAAGATGAACGTCGACACCGACTGCCAGTACGCCTACACCCGGCCCATCGTCGATCACATGCTGAAGAATTACGACGGGGTTCTCAAGGTCGACGGCGAGGTCGGGGACAAGAAGAGCTACGACCCTCGCTCCTACATGAAGAAGGCCGAGGTAGGGATGGCGAACCGGGTCGTCGAGGCCGCCGAGCAGCTGCTGTCTGCCGGGAAGACCATCGGTTGATGGATCGAAGGCACCAGACCTGGGCCACATCGGAGCGATTCGTCCCCAAGACATTCGTCCGTCCCTTCGTTCGGTTCACCCGAATCGAGGCTGCGTCGGGGATCGTTCTCCTCGCTGCAGCGGTCATGGCGATCATCTGGGCCAATTCCCGGTGGTCGGCCACCTACTTCCAGATACTCGAGACCCATCTCACCGTCGAGTTCGGGGGCTTCCACTTCGACGAGAGCGTCCTTCACCTGATCAACGACGGCCTGATGGCCATCTTCTTCTTCGTCGTCGGTCTCGAGATCAAGAGACAAGTGGTGCTCGGAGACCTTCGGGACCCCAAGACCGCGGCCCTTCCCGTGATGGCCGCACTTGGCGGCATGGTCATCCCTGCCCTGATCTATCTGGCCTTCACCGTCGGCACGGGGGGGGAAGCGGTGCGGGGTTGGGGAATACCGATGGCCACCGACATCGCCTTTGCAATTGGCCTGCTCGCACTGCTCGGGCCCCGGGTGCCGGCCGGAGCCAAGCTGTTCTTGCTCACTCTGGCCATCGCCGATGACATCGGAGCTATCACGGTGATCGCGGTCTTCTACACCGATGACCTGCAGCTGACCTACTTCGCGATGGCCCTGGTTGGGCTGGCGCTCGCCTGGTTTGCCAACAGAGCCCACGTCCGCTCGCTTGCGTTCTACGTCCCACTCGGAATCGTGATCTGGTTCTTCACACTGGAGTCCGGGATCCACGCCACTCTGGCGGGCGTGGCCCTTGGTTTCCTGACCCCGGCACGGCCCATGTATCCGCCGTTGGAGTTCGACCGCAGAGCCCGAGCAATTCTCGACACCTTTCCGAACGAGCCGGAGAGCGATGAGGCGCGGGAGCACGCCGATCACGAGGCGCTCCTACTCAGTGACATCTCGGCCGAAGCCGTCTCCCCGCTCAGCCGTCTCGAGCACCGGCTGCAGACATGGAGCGCATTCGTGGTCGTGCCTCTGTTCGCCCTGGCCAATGCAGGGGTCGACTTCCGGGGGGTGAGCATCGGCGACTCGCTCACCTCCAGCGTGGCTCTCGGCGTTGCCGCGGGCCTGGTGGTGGGCAAGATCGTCGGGATCAGTCTCTTCTCCTTCCTTGCAGTGCGACTCGGGCTCGGTCGTCTCCCAGCAAAGACCGGTTGGCCCCAAGTGGTTGGCCTCGGCGCCGTCGCCGGGATCGGGTTCACAGTGGCGCTGTTCGTCGCCGGCCTGGCCTTCTCCGACCCGGCTACCAACGACCTGGCCAAAGTCGGGATCTTCGCCGGCTCGCTGGTCGCGGGCGCCATCGGCGCCGCAATCCTCTCTCGAGCCAGACCGGCGACAGCATGAGTAGACCGCCCCTGACCTTCACCTGCATCGACTGCGGAGGAGTGGCTCACCTGATCACCTTCCTACCTCAGGACGCCGAGCTGGAGCCGGGAACACCACTCGCCTATCGCTGCAGCGATTGCATGGAACGATTCGATGTCGTGTGGGAAGAGGAGGATGAGATCGAGGGCGAACCATGAGCCAGCCGCCGACCATCGAGGAGCTCGCTCGCTATCTGAGCATCGACTTGACGACAATCGGCCGGAGGTCGGGCCGGCGCAGCCGGGTGGAGATCTGGTGGTTTCATGTCGACGGACGGTTCATCATCACCGGCACCCCGGGCCGGCGCGACTGGTATGCAAACGTCGTCGCCAACCCGGAAGTCGTGATCCACGTGGCCGGGTGGGACCTCCCGGCCCTGGCCCATCCCGTTCGTGACCCGGAGGTCCGCACCGGGGTGTTCGACATGCCGAGCACCCGTTGGTACTCGACCCAGGCACAACGGCAGCGTCTCATCGACGATGCGCCGATGATCGAAGTAAGGCTCCATTCTGTCACTGACGGCTGACGAGGAGACCCGCCCAAAATCACCTTGTGAGTGAGCACTCACTCACTGTATGCTGCCGCAGATGCGGACACGCCGAGCCGAACCACTGGCACCAGACGACCGGCGCCGGGCCATCATCGGGGCCATCACCCCCCTGATCATCGAGCAGGGGGCAAGTGCGACCACCCGGCAGATGGCCGAAGCGGCCGGGATCGCCGAGGGCACGATCTTTCGGGTCTTCCCTGACAAGTTCGCCCTGATCCACGAAGCGGTGAAAGCCAGCGTTGACCCGGCACCCGTGAGCAAGGCGCTGTCCGAGATCTACCCCTCGGCTCCCATCGATGTCCAGATCGCAGAGGCGGCCAGGATCATCGTTGACTACTTCGAGCGGGTCATCGCGCTGTTCACCGCCGTTCGTAACATGCCAACCAAGGACTCACATCGTGTTCCGGGGCCACCGTCGTACGTGGCCGAAGCCAACGCCGTGATCAGCCAATCACTCACCGACCTGTTCGAACGGCATCGTGACGCCCTCCGTATCGAGCCTGCCCGGGCGGCATCAGCGTTTCGGGCTCTCATGTTCGCCAACTGCCACCCAGGGATCGGGATCGGGGAGAAGCTGACCATCGATGAGATCGTCTCGGTGCTGCTCCACGGGTCTGCCGTCCCCGACCCCGAGGCAGCGACCTGATGTTGTTGCGACTGATCAGGGAGTTCCTGAGGCCATACAAGCGATGGCTGCTGGTCATCGTCATCCTCCAACTGGTGGGGACGATCGCGTCGTTGTACCTGCCCAGCCTCAACGCCGACATCATCGACAACGGGGTGGTGACCGGGGACACCGACTACATCATCCGGATCGGAGCCGTGATGCTGGCCGTGTCATTGCTCCAGGTCGCCTGCACCATCACGGCCGTTTACTTTGGAGCCCGAACCGCCATGGGTTTCGGCCGCGACATGCGCTCGGCGATCTTCCACCGGGTAGGCGAGTTCTCCAGCCGTGAGATGGCCCGGTTCGGCGCACCCTCGCTGATCACCCGCAACACCAACGACGTCCTGCAGGTGCAGACGTTGGTGTTCATGAGCCTCACCATGATGGTGATGGCCCCGATCATGATGGTTGGCGGGGTCATCATGGCCCTGCGCGAGGACGTCGGGCTGTCATGGCTGGTTGCTGTTGCAGTCCCGGTCCTGGTGCTGGCGATCGGCTTCATCGTCTCCCGAATGATCCCTGCCTATCGAAAGATGCAGGAGTACATCGACACCGTGAACCGGGTCCTCCGTGAGCAGACCACGGGGATCCGGGTTCTCCGCGCCTTCGTGCGGGAGCCGTTCGAGACCGCCAGGTTCGCCCGGGCCAACACCGAATTGACCGACGTCTCGCTCACGGTGGGTCAATGGATGGCCGCCATGTTCCCGGTCCTCATGCTGGTCCTGAACGTGTCGAGCGTCGCCGTCCTCTGGTTCGGCGCTCAGCGCATCGACGCCGGGCTGATGGAGATCGGCTCCCTGACGGCGTTTCTCGCCTATCTGATCCAGATCCTCTGGTCAGTGATGATGGCCACGTTCATGTTCGTGATGATCCCGCGCGCGGCGGTGTGCTCGGACCGAATCGCCGAGGTGCTGGACACCGAATCGTCCGTGGTGCTCCCCGCGACCGGAGTCACCGAGATCGCCCGAGCGGGTGAGCTGGAGGTTCAGGGGATCGGTTTCACTTATCCGGGGGCGAGCCACCCGGTGCTCCGCGACGTGAGCTTCTCAGCCATGCCGGGCCAGACGACCGCAATCGTCGGCTCGACCGGAGCAGGGAAGAGCACCCTCCTCAACCTGGTCCCCCGTCTCTTCGATGCCACCGATGGCCGGGTCCTCGTCGATGGGGTCGATGTCCGCGATCTCGACGCCGACACCCTGTGGTCCAGGATCGGTCTGGTGCCGCAACAGGCATACCTGTTCTCGGGGACCGTGGCCAGCAACCTCCGGTATGGGAAGCCCGACGCGACCGATGACGAGATGTGGACGGCACTCGAGATCGCCCAGGCTCGGGACTTCGTCGAGGAGATGGACGGGCGACTGGAGGCCGCGATCTCCCAGGGGGGGACCAACGTCTCGGGGGGCCAACGCCAGCGTCTTGCCATCGCCCGGGCTCTGATCCGCCGGCCTGAGATCTACCTGTTCGACGACTCGTTCTCCGCACTCGATCTGGCCACCGATGCCAGGTTGCGCCGGGCGTTGCGCCCTTACACGGCCGGTGCCACGGTCCTGATCGTGGCGCAACGGGTGTCGACGATCGTCGACGCCGACCAGATCCTCGTGCTGGAGGAGGGAGCGGTTGTCGGCCTCGGCAACCATCAGTCGCTGCTGGCGACTTGCCCGACGTATGTCGAGATCGTCGAGTCACAGCTCAAAGCCGAGGCGGCGTCATGAGCGATCGGACTATGAAGACGACCGAGCGCATCCAGGGCCAGCCTATGCATGGGCGAGGACCGTTCGGCGGCGGGATGATCGGGCAGAAGTCGCTCGACTTCGGTCCGTCGGCGAGGCGACTGATTGCCCGTCTGCGCCCGGAGCTGCCCAAGGTACTGGCGGTTTTCGCCACCGCGATCGTGAGCGTGGCGCTCTCCGCAGTCGGCCCCAAGGTGCTGGGCCGGGCCACCGATCTCATCTTCGCCGGCGTGATCGGCAGCAAGCTGCCGGCAGGGATGACCAAAGCCGAGGCCATCGATGCAGCGCAGGCGGCGGGCGAGACCCAGATCGCCGATCTGCTATCCGGGGTGGACGTGATCCCGGGACAGGGAATCGACTTCGCCGCCGTTGCCACCGTGCTCCTGGTCGTACTCGGCCTCTATATCGGTTCGTCGTTGCTGGGATACCTCCAGGGCTACCTGCTCAACGACGTGGTGCAGGGCACCATTTTCAGGATGCGCTCCGAGGTCGAGGACAAGCTCAACCGGCTCCCCCTCCGATATTTCGACCGCCAGCCCCGCGGCGAGCTGCTCAGCCGGGTCACCAACGACATCGACAACGTATCGCAGAGCCTGCAACAGACCATGAGCCAGATGCTCAACGCGATCCTGACCATCATCTTCGTGGTCGGGATGATGTTCTACATCTCGCCGACGCTGGCCCTGATCGCCCTGGTCACGATCCCGGTGACGATGGCGATCGCCGGTGTTGTGATGAAGCGCTCGCAGAGGCACTTCATCGACCAGTGGCGTCAGACCGGGTCTCTCAACGGGCAGATCGAGGAGGCGTTCACCGGGCACAGCCTTGTAAAGGTCTTCGGGCGTCACAAGGAGGTGCAGAAGGCCTTCGAAGTGGACAACGACGCCCTCTACGAGTCGAGCTTCTCTGCCCAGTTCCTCTCGGGTTTGATCATGCCGATCATGATGTTCATCGGGAACCTGAACTACGTCATCATCGCCGTGGTCGGCGGGCTCAGGGTGGCCGGCGGCACGATGAGCCTGGGTGACGTCCAGGCCTTCATCCAGTATTCGAGACAATTCAGCCAGCCGATCACCCAGGTCGCCTCGATGATCAATCTCCTGCAGTCGGGGGTTGCATCGGCGGAACGAGTCTTCGAGTTGCTCGATGCCGACGAGGAGACCTCCGATGACGACCGGCCGCTCATGATCGAAAGCCCGCACGGGCGGGTCTCCTTCGAGCACGTCTCGTTCCGGTACGAGGAAGACCGGCCTCTCATCGAGGACATCTCCCTGGTCGTGGAGCCCGGTCACACCGTGGCGATCGTCGGGCCTACCGGCGCCGGAAAGACCACGCTCGTCAACCTGATCATGCGCTTCTACGAACTGGACCGAGGCCGAATCACACTCGACGGTGTCGACATCTCCCACATGCGGCGGGCGGACCTGCGGTCGGAGATCGGGATGGTGCTCCAGGACACCTGGCTCTTCCGGGGGACCATCCGGGAGAACATCGCCTACGGGCGGCCCGATGCCACCGAGGAGGAGGTCCTCGAGGCAGCCCGGGCGACCTATGTCGATCGCTTCGTGCACAGCCTCTCCGACGGATACGAAACCGTGATCGACGATGAGGGCGGGAACATCAGCGCTGGTGAGAAGCAGTTGATCACGATCGCTCGCGCGTTCCTCGCCGACCCCGCACTCCTGATCCTCGATGAGGCGACGAGCTCGGTCGACACCCGCACCGAGTTGCTCGTCCAGCACGCCATGGCCGCACTGCGGGTCGATCGCACCAGCTTCGTCATCGCCCACCGGCTGTCGACCATCCGCGACGCCGATCTGATCTTGGTCATGGAAGAAGGCCGGATCGTCGAACAGGGGAACCACGACGAGCTGATCGCGGCCGGCGGCGCCTACGCCAATCTCTACAACTCGCAATTCTCCGGGCCAGGCGAGGAGTTCCCGCAGGCCTCCTGATCGCCCGCTCGGATCACTCCACCCAGCGGTGGACCCGGATCGTCTCGGGGTCGAACCCCACCCTGGCACAAAAGTCGTCGAACTCTGCGCGGGGAACACCCCTCCACTCGAGATCGGAGAGGGACTCCTCGATGGGAACATCGAGGCGAAGGGTGGTCAGCTCCCGGTACATGAACGCGAGATCCTTGTTCTCCCTGAGCGTCGCGGCCAGCTTGTCCGCCCCACGCACCGTCACCTCCCAGTCCGCGGCGGACCCGGGGATCAGCTCGAGTCGGGGGTACCGGGCTAGCACGACCGATGCCGACTTGGCTCCCCACCCGGGGAGGCCCGGGACACCGTCGGCGGTGTCCCCGACCAGGGCCAGGTAGTCGGGGATCGACTCCGGATGGATGCCGAACTTCTCCACCACGGCCGGCTCGTCGAGCAATCTCTGTTCGCGACGGTTGTAGGTGACGATGCGATCACCGATCACCAGCTGGTTCAGATCCTTGTCCGGGGTGGCGATCACCACCTGGTCGACGTCTTCGACCCACTTGACCGCGGCAGTGGCGATGGCGTCGTCGGCCTCGAACTCGACGTTGCGCCATACCACCACCCCAATCGCCTCGAGGGCATCCTCGGCGACCGGGAACTGGGCGAGAAGATCGGGGTCCATCCCGGCCGACGACTTGTAGGCCGGGAACATGTCGTTGCGGAACGACTCGATCACCGTGTCGAAGCTGGCTGCCAGATGGGTGACCCCAGGCTCGCGAAGAAGAGCGAGCGTCGACTCCATGATTCCCAGCGTCGCCTTCAGATCAGAGCCATCGGCGCCGAGCACAGTGTCCTTTCGCCCGTAGTGAGCCCGGAACAACTCATAGGTACCATCGAGCAGGTGGAGACGCACCAGCCTGATCCTACGTCCCCCGAGCAGCCCGATCCCTGGGATACGGTCTCATCCGAGTTCTCATCGTTGGGCGACCGGCTCAGGGAGACCTATCACCGGGTCGCCTCAGAGGGCGGGCCGTCGGAGGATGAGATCAAGGATGCCCTCACCACCCTTGTGGGCGCCTGGAATCAGGTGGCGGCCTCGTTCTCCACAGCCCTCAACGACCCCGACACGAGGGATCATCTGAAGAAGGCGGCGAGCTCGTTCGCCGCAGCACTCGGAGCGACCATCACCGACCTCGGCGATGAGATCAAGGGCGCCTCATTCCCCAGTGGTGAGGTTGACGAGCAGCCCGTTGAGCAGGGCGGCGCCGGTGGCAGCGTCGTCGACAGTGACGGCGAATCGCCTCCCACCCCGAAAGGTGAGCTCTAGGGCATCCCCCCGTCGGAGGACGATGGCCGAGCCGTTTGGTGCGGCCCGCCAGCCCCAGCCACCCCACTCCGTGGGCTCCAAGTCGATGGCGCGAGCCGAGGACAACTCCGCCAGATCTATCCGTCGCACCGGGATGCCTCCCAGACGAACGATGAGACCTTGGTTGTTGACATTGGCCTCGACGTGGGTCAGGCCCAGCCCGAGTATCACGAAGACAGCCCCAAGCCACATTCCCCAGCCCGGCACCATGAGGTAGACGAGCGCGGCTCCACCGAGCAGGAACAGCGGCCAGCGAACCGAGGTCTGGCCAACCCAGGAGACCCGCTCTCCCGGGCTTACTTCGAGCACCGGGCCATCGGTGTCCAAAGCCTCCCGCACCGGCGCGAGTCTCCGTCCCAGTGAATTCCCGGCCAGCCCTCCTACGAACACGCCGGCGAGGACGAGCAACAGTTGCCACCAGGCGAAGTCACCGGCCCGGTCCCAAGTCGGGGCATCCCAGTTGAGATAGACGAGTGAGGTATTGAGGGCGAGGCCGAGGCCACCGATGAGCCCGACCATGGCAAACGCCTCCGCCGTCGGCTCTCCCTCCACCCGGAACAACGAGGTGGTGAACAAGGCGAGACCGATGAGCCCGACCTGGAGCAGCGGGACCACAATCAGCGGCAGTCGATCGTTGGGAGCCCCGTCGACCCCCCAGTGGGTGGCGACGGGATCGGGGAGATGGCCCCACCCGACGGCCAGCGGAAGGAGCCCGACCATCATCATGACGAGAGCCCAGGTGAGCAGTGGACCCCAACGTCTCATCGCCACTTCGCCTCGATGAGCATGTCGAGCTCGTCCCTGGTCATCCCGCTCCTCTCCGCGACCGACACCAAACGCTCGGCCAGACGATCGAGGTCGGGGAGCTTGCCGACTACGACACCGCCTCGCCCTCGTCTCATCTCTACCAACGACTCCTCCTGAAGGTGGGAGTAGGCCTTGAGGACAGTGTGCATATTGACCCCGAGAGAAGCGGAGAGCGATCGGGCGGGAGGGAGACGATCCCCCGTGCTCAGCCCACCGCCCTCGATCTGGCTCTCGATCGCGGAGGCGATCTGGAGATAGATGGGCCGGTCGGAGCGCGGGTCGATTCGTATCAGCATTCACCACAATCCTATCTATGTTCTAGAACTTAACCGGTCGATGCCGGTCCCCCGACCGAACGGGTTGAATGAGTCTGTGCGCCGCCCACTGATCACGATCAACGAACTGGCCGAGTCCTTCGACACGGTCAAGCTGTACGACCTTCGTTGGTCACTGACTGACCCCGGACACGGCATACGGGCTTACGAGGAGGGTCATCTGCCCGGGGCTGTGTTCGTCGACCTGGATGGAGACCTGGCGGCGGGGGATGGTGATGGGCGTCATCCCCTGCCGCCGATCTCGGAATTCGTCGCCACGCTGAGCCGGCTCGGAGTGGGACGGGATCATGACGTAGTGGTCTATGACGACATGGCCGGGGCTGTCGCCGCCAGGATGTGGTGGATGCTCGAGTCGATCGGGCACGAGAAGGCCCGGCTTCTCGACGGAGGGCTCCAGGCTTGGATCGATGCCGGTTATCCGCTGCAGACCGGCCGTGTGACTCCACAGCCGACCGTCTATCCATCGGTGCCCGGTTTCACTGGTGTCGTCCGATACAACCAGTTGGAAGGGAGAGTCGTCGCGGATGTGCGTGCTCCCGAGCGTTACCGCGGCGAGGTCGAGCCGGTTGATCCGAAGGCGGGCCATATCCCGGGAGCCTTGAGCTATCCCATCGCCGACAATCTCAAGAATGGCCAGTTCCGCGACCCGGAGTCTCTCGCCGGGATATATCGGGACTTCCCCGACGATGGCGTGGTCTCGTGCGGGAGCGGAGTGAATGCCTGTCACGCTGCCATCGCCCTCGTTCTGGCCGGGCATCCCATGCCCGACGTCTACATCGGGTCATTCTCGGACTGGTCGCGGCGTGACCTCCCGGTCCAGACCGGGCCGCGGCCGTGATCGGCACCCGCGCCATCGAGGCGATCGAGTCTTCGGACACCGATGAGCTGCTCCGGGTGGTCGATGGTCTCTGCACCTCGCGCAGTTGGGACGACCTCATCGAGCTGCGGCATCGCTGTTCGGAGGCCGTGAGCCGGGGAAAACAGGTCTGGGGAATCGAAGAGCACATCCGCTACCGGCTGGCGTTGGAGGCGCCTGCCCCGATCGCCGGACCAGTCGTCTCCGAGGGGCAGTCGCGATTCTCCCTCGGGCCGCTTCCCGAGGTCGCCGCAAGCACCAAGACCTGGGTCGAGCTCGAACCGCATCTCGGGCCGGGCCCGGAGCGCGCCACCGTGGCGGCCGAGCGGGTCGTGCGTGGCGAGATGATCGGGCCCGGGATTACCGATCTGCCCGGGTCGCTGCTCGCCTGGGAGCCCGACTACCCGCTCGCCACCTACAAGAAGGCCAAGGTGGAGACGCCGTCCCCACGGTTCCCGGCGACCGAGACGGTCGATCTTCCCGGTGATGTCGTCGTGGTCGACGACCCGCACTCGGCGGCGGCATTGGGCGACCTGGTCGAACCATGGACTGATCAGTCGAATGGACGAAGTCAGGTGGTGACCGTGGAAGGAGGCCACCTCGCAGCCATCGCCGCGTTGGGCTTGCCGACCGGCCGTGTCGGCCAGCTGACCCCGGGCGAAGCGCTCGCCTGGATGGCATGGGCAGCGGCCTCCGGCGGGGCGCATGGACGGCGCAGGGGGGCGGCGGCGGGGCGTTACCTGGCCTGGTGGGTGGTGGCGTCGTTGGCCGATCTCGACTGGCCGGCGGAGCCGACTGCGCTGGGCGCGGCGGTCGAGTCGATGACCTGGCACTGGTTCGACGACGGCAGCCCCGACACCGGGTGGGTGCTGCGCGTCGCCGTCTCCGGCCCCGAGCTCGGGTTGGCCTGGGCGATCTCGGCGACCGACCAGGTTTGATGGCCATCGGCCTATGCGCGGACCGTGACCTCGATGGTGTGCCAGCCGGTGGCGCCATCGGGGGCCGGGGGCCTGATCTGGTCGGTCTGCCGGTTGCCCTCGCCGTCGGTCGCCCTCACCGCCAGCTGATGGGTTCCCTCCGGGGCGTCCCAATCGACGGACCACTGCAGCCACGAGTTGGCGGATAGGGGCTCAGAGAGACGGGCTTCGATCCAGTCTGTGCCCTCTCCCAGCTGCACCTCGACCTTGGAGATCCCACGGGTTGGCGCCCAGGCCACACCTGCCACCTGCCCGGGGCCGGTCGTGATCTGTTGGAAGGAGCTCGGGGTGTCGATGCGACTCTGTGTCTTGATCGGAGCTTCCTTGGACCACCCTCGTGGGATCCAATATGCGTCGAAGTCGTCCCACCCGGTCAACTCGATCGAGGAGAGCCACTTCGTTGCTGAGACGTATCCATACAGGCCGGCAACCACCAAACGGACGGGGAAGCCATGCTCGATGGGGAGCGGCTCGCCGTTCATGCCCACCGCAACCAGGGCCTCCCTGCCGTCGTAGACCGCCTCCACCGGAAAGCCGACGGTGAAATCGTCCACCGAACGGCCAACGAGTTGCTCCGCGCCCGCCTGCACCCCTGCCCGGTCCAGGATCTCGACCAGGGGCACTCCCAGCCACCGTGCATTGCCCACCAGATCCCCACCGACCTGATTGGAGACACAGGAGAGAGTGACATCACGCTCCACCATCCGCATTTCGAGCAGGTCGAAGTAGTCGATCGAATAGGGACGGTCCACCATGCCCTGCACGCTCAATGACCACTCCTGGATGTCGACGCGGGGAACCGAGAAGGCGGTGTCTATGCGATAGAACTCCTCATTGGGGGTGATCACGGGGCTCAGACCCTCGATAGACATTTCTGCGCCAGAATGGACCGCGGGCAGCGGGTCGACTGGAGCGGGAAGCGCCACCTCACCCCGTCCTGCGGCCGTCCTCTTCGCCCTCTCGACCAGGCCCCGGCCGATTCCAGCCGACAGGGCGGCCAGGCCGAAAACGGCACCGATCCCCAAGATTGCCCGTCGCCGCGAGATGCCGATCGAGGCTGCCTCATCCGAATCTGCCGACTCCTCAGGCTCCGGCGTCAGACCGTAGAGCCACTGGAGCGAGGCGAGTCCGGTGATGGCAGCGAGCCCGGCGGGGATGACGGCGGTGCCAAGCGACACCCGTGGATCGCGGATCGCGGCCATCGAGGCAAGGGCCCCGAATCCGATGAAGGCGACTATGGCGATCCAGAAGCGGCGGCGGGCGAGAATGCCGACCAGCGCACCGAGTAAGACGGTGACGACGGTTATCCCGATCAGCAGGACCAGCTTGTCATTGGTCCCGAAGGTGGCGATCGCCCAGTCTTTGATCGCTGTCGGCACCGAGTCGATGACCCAGTTGCCGAGACCCTCGATCAGTGAGGGGAGACCGAGGATGCCGGCGGTCAGCTCAGACACGCCGAGGGCTAAGGCAGCAGCTGCCGCTCCCGACAGAGCATCACGAGCTCGTGTCGATTTCACGATGGGGAGGCTAGGCAGCACCGGGCTAACCAGAGTTAAACAGCCGCCAAGCCGATACTCTCGGCCCATGGAGCTGACAGTCGACGAAGGTGGCGTCCCTCGTTGCTGGTGGGGAGCGGAACCGGAGATCTATCGCCGCTATCACGACGAGGAGTGGGGGCGGGCCGTGGTCGCCGATGACCGGCTGTTCGAGAAGATCTGCCTCGAGGGCTTCCAGGCCGGTCTCTCCTGGCTGACCATCCTGCGCAAACGCGAAGCCTTCCGGGCCGGTTTCGCCGGATTCGATCCCTCGGTCGTCGCCGGCTTCGGAGATATCGATGTCCGGCGGCTCCTCACTGACGCCGGGATCGTCCGTCATGAGGGAAAGATCCGCTCGACGATCAACAATGCCGCGCGCGCCCTCGAGCTCATCGACGAGCGCGGGTCGCTCGCCGCCTACTTCTGGGGATGGGCACTGCCCGACGTTGACCCGCCGCGTGACATACCCCCGCTGACCGAGGCATCTTCCGCCCTCTCGAAGGACCTGAAAAGGCGAGGATGGTCGTTCGTCGGCCCCACCACCGTGTATGCCTTCATGCAGGCGATGGGGGTGGTCAACGACCATCTCGAAGGGTGTCATGTGCGCGAGGAATGTGCTGCCGCCCGGCGTCACGTCCTGACGACCCGTACCTAGGGTTCGCCCATGATCGACCGCCCCGCCTTCACAGTCGGTATCGAGGAGGAGTACCTGGTCGTCGACCGGGAGACCCGTGACCTGATCAAAGACCCTCGGCCCGAGATGTGGGAGTCATTGCGCGAGGTTCTCGGTCCCCAAGTCACTCCCGAGTTCCTCAAGGCACAGATCGAGGTCGGGACCAAGGTGTGTGCCAAGTTGTCGGAGGCCAGGGAGGATCTGGCAACGCTGCGCCGGGACCTATCCGAAGTCGTCATGGAGTACGGGGCGGCGATCATCGCCTCCTCGACCCACCCCTTTGCGGACTGGTCGGAGCAGGAGACCACCGAGCATCCCCGCTACCAGCGGATCGCCGCCGACTACCAGCAGGTTGCCCGACAGATGGTCATCTGCGGGATGCATGTCCATGTCGGGATCGAGGACGAGCACCTCCGCATCGACCTGATGAATCAGGTCCGGTACATGCTCCCCCATCTCCTTGCCCTGAGCACGTCATCGCCCTTCTGGGCGGGAACCGAAACGGGGCTGCTCGCCTACCGCTTGGTGATCTTCAAGAACATGCCCCGCACCGGGTCACCCGAGGAGTTCGAATCGTGGGGCGAATACCAGCGAACGGTGAGCATCCTGATCGAAGCCGGGATCATCGAAGATGCCTCGAAGCTTTGGTGGGACATCCGGCCGTCGGCCCGCTACCCGACCCTGGAGATGAGGGTGAGCGACGTGTGTACCCGGCTCGACGACGCCATGACCGTGGCTGCCTTCTACTTGTGCCTGCTCGGCTATCTGTTCCGTCTCCGCAGACGCAACCAGAGGTGGAGGGTGTACTCGCCGTTCCTGATCTCGGAGAACATGTGGCGGGCCCAGCGTTACGGAGTGGAAGGGTCGCTGATCGACTTCGGCCGGGGCGAGCTGGTTCCCTTCGCCGAACTGGTCGAAGAGGCGATCGAGATGCTGGCCCAGGATGCCATCGAGTTCGACGTCATCGAACAGCTCCGGCACATGCGCACCATCGTCAACGAGGGCACCAGCGCACACCGTCAACTCGCCACGTACCGCGCTGCCCTCGAGGACGGCGCAGGCGAGAGGGAAGCGTTGCAGACGGTGGTCGACCATCTGATCGAGGACACCCTTTTCGGTATCTGAGCCCTGCCTTTAGAGTCGCCAACTCAGGTCCCAAGGAGTCACGCTTGCCCAGCCCGATTCGCATCGCAGCTCAGATCCAGCCACAACACGGTGACTACGCACAGATGAGAGCGGCCGCGGTCGAGGCCGAGGAGATGGGTGTGGACATCGTGCTCAACTGGGACCACTTCTATCCGTTGAGCGGCGATCCCGACGGGATGCACTTCGAGTGTTGGACCATGCTCGCCTCCTGGGCCGAGGCGACCGAGAGGGTCGAGGTCGGCGCCCTCGTCACGGCGAACAGCTACCGGAACCCGGATCTCCTCGCCGACATGGCACGGACGGTCGACCACATCTCCCGGGGGAGGCTCATCCTGGGTATCGGTGCCGGCTGGTTTGCCCGGGACTACGACGAATACGGGTACGAGTTCGGGACACCGGGGACCCGGCTGGCCGCCCTGAAAGACGCCCTCCCTCGCATCGAGCAACGCTGGCAGAAGCTCAACCCTCCGCCCACCCGCAAGATCCCCATCCTCATCGGGGGCGGCGGGGAGCGAAAGACGCTGCGCTACACCGCCCGGCACGCCGACATATGGCATGGCTTCGGGCAACCCGACGTGATCCGGCACAAGAACCAGGTGCTCGACAACTGGTGCGCCAGGGAAGGGCGGGACCCTGCTGCGATCGAGCGCTCCTGTGGAGCCAATCCGCTGAAACCGGAGACCGGTGACAGCTACCTCGAGGCGGGCGCGACTCTGATCACGCTCTCCTTCGATGGCCGTACCGGCTACGACCTGGCCCCGGTCGGCGACTGGGTGGCCTGGCGGGATGAGCGCAACCGAGCTCGACCCCCGGTTCTATGAGGCGCTCTTGAGCTCACGTCCTCCGGACTCGGCCCACATCTCCCGCAAGGAGGCTCGAAGCCGGGTCGTGCTCCGCACCTGGGTGATGATCCCGGCGATGGCCAGACCGGCGTAGAGGGCGTACCACCACCAGTCGTCCTGGATGGTCTCAGTGGTCGCGGTCGAGTCGAAGTCGTCGGTCGAGATCACACCGAAGAGCAGCATGACCCCGGTGACCACAGCGCTGGCCCCTCCCAGGGCGGTGAGGACAGCGAGCAGGGCCATGGGAAGATCCCCGACGATGGCGATCAGCGCGAGCAGGATCCCCACCGCGACGCCGACCAGGACGATCAGCCAGTTCCAGGTGACGCCAATCGCGACCATGACACTCGAGCCCACGGCGAACCCGATGGCCGACATGGCGATCAAGACCGCGACCTCGTAGTACAGATAGGCGAGTAGCCCGAAGATCAGGCCCAAGACGACGCCGACGACCCACCCGAGGACCGTGGCAAGGAATCCCTCGTCTGTGAAGTTGGCGACCAGCCCGGCTCCGGTCATGAACCCGGTGAAGGCACCCCAGATCGGGATCACAACCCTCATCGCGTAGTAGCCCCAGAAGCAGAACAGAAGGCCGGCGAGGATGGCAAAGATCCCGAGCACGATGTCGCCCATCACCACCTCCTGGCTCACGTCCGGTTGACGACCTCGTCACATTACGCCAGCTCGTTGTCACAAGTGCTTGTGTCGCTCCAGCCAGCGGAATGCAAAGAAGCCCCAGATCGGGGGCAGGTAGAACGTGGCGGCCCGGTAGAGGATGGCGATGGCGAAGGCGAGCTCCTCTGGCAGGCCGGCCCGGGCCAGACCGAGCATGAGCCCGCCTTCCACGACTCCGATCCCGCCGGGAATCGGGATGATGCCGGCGAGCAGGGACACCGTGACGTTGATGAAGATCAGCTCGGCAAGCCCGACGGGATAGCCGACCGCCACTGTGAAGGCACCGAGCGCCAGGGCGAGCACCACCTCGTTCCCCAGGTTTCCTCCGAACAGCAGCCCGAGACGCCGTGGTGAACCCAGCCCCCTCGCCGCGTCCAGGGCCTCCGTCCAGAGGGATCGCGCGCGCTCGAAGACAGGCCGCCTGAACCGGGGGACCATCAGGGTGACGGCAAGCGCCAGGATGGCGAGCGCTGCAATCACCATGACCAGTCTGAGGAGACCTGACGTGGTGTCGCTGTCGAGGTCGAGGTCGAGGGTCGCCGAGCTGAAGGTGAGGATCATCAGCAACAGGAACACCTGTCCCAGGAACCCGGCGAAGGAGTCCAATGCCCCAACCGCGAGCGCCGAGCCGGGAGGCAGGCCATGTCGTTGGAAGAACCTCACGTTCATGGCGATGCGAGCGGCAGCGCCAGGAATGGTCAGGGCGATGTATGCCTGGGCGAGCTGGAGCAGATACAGGCGGGCCAGTGGCACAGGGATCGATGAAGCACCCAATGCCGACAGCGCCTGAAACAGCCTGGGCACCTGGGATACGAGGAATCCCACTGCCACGAACCACCAGGACGCATCCTGGAGAGACGCAGCGAGGTCATCCAGGTCGATACCGGTGACGACATTGGCAAGGGCGATGAACGCAAGGACGGGAAGCACCGCCTTGAGCGCCGATCCCCACGTCACCCGTCTCAGCCGTTCCAGCGCGGGTGGCTCCACCCCGAGAACGCCAGCCGCCGTCGCCCTCACCTCATCGACGTCGAGGCCCGATTCGCGCAGCGCCCGGCGAAGCGTTGGGGTGAGCGGGTCGGCCTGAAGGAACGGGAGCATCGCTTCGAGCTCATCACGGCCGAGAGACTCTGATGCCAGGCTTATCGCCGGATCCTGCCCGAGGGCCAGGACACTCGTGACCAACGCCTGTGCGCGATCGATCTGTCGTGTCCACGGAGTGGTGGCAACCACCGCCGCGCGGAAGTCGGTCAGCCCGATCCGGTCACCATCGACGATGAGGTGCTCGTCGTCCACCTGCCCGTGGGCGATCCCAGCTGCGTGGAGCGCGTCGAGCATCGCCCACATTCGACGCACGCGCGACTCGTCCCAACCTGTCGACGACTGCGCGACCGGCTCGCCCACCGCCACCAGAACCAGGAGCGCGTCCTCGTTGGGGGCCACGCCTCCGGTGACCACCGGTTGGGTGAGGATGCCTGCCTGATTGGCAAGGAGCGTGAGAAAGGCCTCGTGCTCGACCTGCTGCAACCTCCCGGGTGAGGCCGGCGAGTCCGACGAGCGGAACCACAGGGTGCGCCACGCGGTGGACAGAAGCTGCGTGTCTGAGGAATCCCGGCCGTAGACCTTGACGTCGAGACGCCGGCCATCGGCATGCTCGGCTTCGAGGACGAACACCCCGGCCGGCTGGCGATCGGCAGCGCCGAGCGTCACCGTCTCCACGCCAAGCGCCGCCAGACCCAGCGCCACATCTTCGAGTGCGGGCCGGCCCCGGCACGACCCGAACGCCAGGTGGATGACCGCCGCTGCGGCCACCGCTACTAGCAGGCTGGCAATGGCCATGGTCGGAGCCACCCCGAGGAGGATCGCGGCCACCGAGCCGAAACCGAGGAGCCACCAGCCGAGGCGTCGCAGGGACCTGATCAGGTGGGGTTTGGCGACCAGGACGATAGAGGCAGGGATGGTGAGACGCAGCCATGGCGACCACTCCAACCGGCCGAAGCCGGCAGGGTGGCTCCACGCAACCGCCCACGATCCCTGCACCAGACGCCCCAACAGGAGGCCAAGGGCCACGGTGAGCAGCACTGCGAGGGTCATGTCGCGGAGCAATGCCCATCTCGCCCGGATCACCGCGGCCAGGGAGACCAGCACCGCCAGAAGCCAGAGAAGGCCGATCGAGAGGCGCCACAGCCCGGTCAGACCCGGGGGGAACGCGGCGAAGATCGCGGCCAGGTGGGTCTCCAGCTTGGCGGGGGGAGCGGCCACCAGGCTCAGCACCGCGAGAGCCACGATCGCGGCGACCAGAACCGCGACATCGCCGGCACGTCGCGACCGCAGCTCCTCGACCCGTGTGGCGAAGACACGGAGCCTCCAGCTCCGGCCCCGCCGACGAGCCTTCACACTGGTCGAACGTTCGGTGCTCAAAACGGCTCGCAGGCTACCGGTCGACCCCTTGGGGCACGCCTGATAGGTTCTCGCCTGCTTTCGAACCACTGGATCAGATCGGAGAGATGCGATGTCAGCAATGGGCGTGTTCACAGGTCTCACATCGTTCGACCCTGTGCCCTCAGTCCGACGATCGAAAGCCGTGGTGGTCACTGTGGCGACCCGCCCGCCGGAGAACGCGATCCTCGGCGTACCGGTCGCCCAGGACGGCGACATCCCTGCGGTCGTGGGCCTCGATCGAGACACACTCGAGAAAGCAGGGTTCGAGGGCAAGACCGGCCAGAGCATGGTCATCCCGAGAGCGGACGCGGCGCCACTCGTGCTGATCGGCATCGGAGAGCCCGCTGCCCTGGACCCTGACAAGCTGAGGGATGCTGCGGCCGCCTTTGCCAGGGCCACCGAAGCAAGAGCAGACCTGGCATGGACCCTCCCCGAGGGCGAATCGGTGGCCCCCGCCCTCGCTGCGCAGACAGCGGTCGAGGGGATCCTCCTCGCACGCTATCGCTACGACGCACTGAAGGAAGCGGCCACGGTCACCCCGGTCTCCAACATCGGCCTCGTCGTCGACAGCAGACGGTCGGCCGCGGCGAGGAGGGGTGCGGCCAAGGGCCAGGCCATGGCCGAGGCGACACAGATCGCCCGCGATCTGGCCAACAGCCCGCCCGCATATCTCACCGCCACACGGATGGCCGAGGTCGCCGTCGAACTCGGCTCCGAACGGGGGTTGCAGGTCGAGGTCTTCGACAAGGACCAGTTGATAGAGATGGGTTGTGGCGGTCTGCTCGGGGTCAATGCCGGCAGCGCCGAGCCCCCACGCATGATCAAGCTGACCTACCGGCCCCCGGCCAAGCCGAGAGCCCATCTGACCCTGGTCGGCAAGGGAATCATGTATGACGCAGGGGGAATCGCCATCAAGCCCGGTGATGCCGTTCACGCCACGATGAAGAACGACATGTCGGGTGCCGCCGCGATCCTCGCCGCCATGTCCGAGCTCGCAGCTCAGGGCTGCAAGACAGCGGTGACCGGCTATCTGATGTGCACCGACAACGTCCCCTCGGGTACGGCGATCGCCATGGGTGAGGTGCTCCGTATTCGGGGTGGGAAGACGGTCGAGGTGGCCAACACCGACGCAGAGGGACGTCTGGTCATGGCCGACGCCATGGTCCTGGCCACCGAGGATCCGACCGACGCGATCGTCGACATTGCCACGCTCACCGGGGCGGCCATGCGTGCCCTGGGAACCCAGGTCGCCGGACTGATCGGCAACAACGCTGCGGTGGTCGAGCAGGTCGAGGCGGCCGCCGCCGCTACCGGGGAGTCTGTCTGGGAGTTGCCCCTGGAGCGCAGATATCGGGGCGAGCTCAACTCCGAGGTCGCCGACATCAAGAACCTCGGCGGAGCCAATGCCGGCGCGATCACCGCCGGGCTCTTCCTCGAGGAGTTCGTCGCCGGCAAGCCGTGGGCCCACATCGACATCGCCGGCACAGCCCAGAACGACCGCGACACTTCCTGGCGCCCGCCGGGCTGCACCGGGTTCGGCGCACGGCTGCTCATCGAATTCGCACTGAACTTCACACGGCCCCGCGCCTGAAAGGAACGCCAGCACCCATGGACGCGACCTCGACCGAATCTGCAGGAAAGAAGAGCTTCTCAGAGCGACTGCTCGACGGCATCGAGAAGGCTGGGAACAAGGTCCCGCACCCCGTGATGATGTTCCTCTATCTCATCGTCTTCATCGCCGTGCTCTCCGCCATACTTTCCTGGATTGGCGTCAGTACAACCGAGGAGATCGCGGTCCAGGTCCCCCAGGTTGATTCGGAGGACGCCCACGGCGGGCTCGGGGGCTCCGATGTCCCATATGACCCCACCCCCGACGAGCCGAACTACAGCCCCGAGTACGAGATCGAAGAGGTGACAATCGAGGTCGAGAACCTCTTGGACGTCGAGGGGTTGCGCTTCATCTTCACCTCATTCGTGAACAACTTCGCCGGTTTCAGCGTGGTGGCGGTCACATTCGTGGCCATGGCCGGGGTCGGGGTCGCCGAGCACGCAGGGATGATGGCGGCGCTGATTCGAAAGCTGGTGAAGGTGGCGCCGAGGAGGCTGATCGCCTTCATCCTGATCTTCGTCGGTGTCCTCTCCAGCGTTGCCTCCGACGCCGGTTATCTGATCCTGATACCGCTGGGAGCTGCCGCCTTCCTGACCCTGGGCCGTCATCCGCTGGCAGGCATGGCTGCTGCTTTCGCCGGAGTGGGTGCCATATTCGGCGTCAATCTCCTGATCACCCCCATCGACAGCATGCTGACCGAGATCACGAACGAGGCGATCGGGACGGCCGGGGAGCCCCTGACGGTCACCGCCAACTACTTCTTCGCCGTGGTGTCCTCGGTGGTCCTCGCCATAGTGGCCATGTTCGTGACCGAGCGGATCATCGAGAAAAGGCTCGGCCCATACGACCCTGCCGAAGGGGCGGTGGACGCGACCGTCGAGGAGCTCGACGAGGAGGGCAAGGTTGCCGAAGCAAAGGGCCTGCGGTACTCCTTCTACGGATTGCTTGGGTCCCTGGCAGTAATCGCACTGTTGACAGTCCCAAGCGGGGCACCCCTGCGGCACCCGGACACCGGGGCCATCATCGGAGCTACCCCGTTCATGGACAGCCTGCTCTTCCTGATCACGCTGATCTTCCTCGTCTCCGGGATTTGCTACGGCATCGGTGCCAAGTCGATGTCGGGGAGCGGCGACGTGATCGCCGGGGTGACCAAGACCTTTGCCGGCCTGGCCGGGCTGGTGTTCATGCTGCTGATGATCAGCCAGTTCATCGCCTACTTCAACTACACCAACATGCCGCGTGTGGCCGCCGTGGAGATGGCGCATTTCCTCGAGCAGGCCAATGTCAGCGGACTCCTGTTGCTGATCGGGATGATCCTGGTGATCGTGCTCCTCGACTTCATCCTGCCCGGGGTCGTGCCGAAATGGGCCATTTTCGCCCCGGTCTTCATCCCCATCTTCACCCGCCTCGGGGTGACGCCGCAGACCGTCCTGGCCGCCTATCGGGTCGGAGACTCGCCGGTCAACGTGATCACTCCGCTGATGGTGTATCTCCCGTTCATCGTGACCATCGCACAGCGGTACAAGAAGGACGCCGGGATCGGAACAGTGGTGGCGTTGATGATCCCATACGTATTGGCATTGCTGATCGCCTGGATATTGCTCTTCGCAGTCTGGTTCTGGCTGGGGATCCCGCTCGGCCCCGGCTACCCGATCACCACCTAGACCGTGTCGGACGCCGCCATCGTCTATTTGGTGCTGGCGGCCGTCGTCGCACTGTTCATCTGGAACAAGCTGCCCGTCGAGGTGGTGGCGGTCGGGGCGGCTTTGACCCTGTCGGCGACCGGTGTCCTGACACTGGAGCAGTCACTGGCCGGTTTCGGCGACACAACGGTGCTCTTCATCGCCGCCTTGTTCGTGGTCAGCGAGGGTATCGACTCCACCGGGGTGACCACGTGGGCAGGCCAACAGTTAATCGACAAGGCTGGGGCGAGCCGGACCCGCCTCATCGTTTTGATGATGCTATTGGTCGCTTTGTTGACGGCGGTGATCAGTGTCAACGGCGCGGTGGCGGCCCTGCTCCCAATGGTGGTCGTCATCGCGCTTCGGGTTGGCCGGGCGCCTTCCCAACTGCTCATGCCGCTTGCCTTCGGCGCCCACGCCGGATCGTTGCTCGCCCTGACCGGGACCCCGGTTCACATCCTCATCTCCGAGGCGGCGATCGATGCAGGAGAGGCCGGGTTCAGCTACTTCGAGTTCGGCCTGGTTGGGGTTCCTGTGGTGGTCGGCGTCATCGCGATCGTCGTCCTCTTCGGCTCGAGGTTGCTACCCGAGCGACGCGCCGACTCGATCCCGCCCAATCTCAGCGAGCACGCGCGAACCCTCATCCATCAATACTCACTCGGCGATTGGGTGTCCCGGTTGGTGGTGACCCCCTCCTCCCCGCTGGTCGGTACGACACCCGGGGACCTCGACCTCTCCGAGTACCCGGAGTTGGAGGTCGTCGGAGTCCAGGGTGAGAGGGGTGTGGCCCTCGACGACTCGTCTGCGATCCAGGCCGGTTTCGTGATCACAGTGCGTGGGGATGCCGAGGTGATCTATCACTTCGTGACCGCCAAGGCCCTGGAGCGCAAGCCCGGCAAGACCGGCGGGAAGCTGATCGATCGACAGATCGGGGTGGTCGAAGTGATCATCCCCCCTCGATCCGAGATGATCGGGGAGAAGGTATTCCCCGGGCTGATCACCGAGAGCGGTGATTTCGTCATCCTCGCCATACAGCGCATGGGGGAGAACTTGGACCGTGCGCCGACGGTCCTGGCCGTCGGGGACACCTTGCTCCTGCAGGGGACCTGGGACGCCCTCGACCGACGGGTCGAGTCCGATCGGGACGTCCTCGTCGTGGACTCCCCGTCATCGGTCCGCCGACAAGCCGTCGCCCTCGGACCGCGAGCCTGGTGGGCGATCACGATCCTCGTCGGAATGGTGGTCCTCCTCGCCACCAACGTCGTGCCCGCGGTGGAGGCGGCGCTGCTGGCGGCCGGAGCGATGATCCTCACCCGGGTCGTCACGATCTACCAGGCCTACCGTTCGATCTCCTGGACCACCGTTGTCCTGGTCGCGGGGATGATCCCGCTTTCCACCGCGGTCACCCAGAGCGGTGCCGCCGACGACCTCGCCCAACTCCTCGTAGATGTCGTGGGTGATGCAGGCCCCTATGCACTCCTGCTCGGCCTGTTCGTCCTCACTGCGTTGTTCGGGCAGTTGATCAGCAACATGGCCACGGCTCTCATCATGATCCCGATCGCGATCACCGCTGCCGGGGACATGGGCATATCGGTGCGCCCCGTCCTCATGACACTGACCATCGCCGCCGCCGCCGCTTTCCTCACCCCGGTGGCCACCCCGGTGAACCTGATGGTGATGGGCCCCGGCGGGTACCAGTTCGGCGACTACAAGAATCTGGGGATCCCGATGCTGCTCTTGTTCATGGCGGCGGCGGTGATGCTCGTCCCGGTTTTCTGGTCGTTCTGACCGGCGGGCCCCTGAGCCGTCTGCGTATCGTTCCTCCGCAACTCAAACAGAAAGGCGTGCGATGACCGACAAGTCCCCCAACGAGAGAGGCGTCTCACCCAGGGTCTGGATCGGAGTGGTGATCGTGATCCTGGTCGCGGTATTCATCGCCAGCAACACAGAGGACGCCAACGTGTCGCTCCTCTTCGTCGATATGACCATGTCGCTATGGGTGTCCCTCACCATCGCGGCCGTGCTCGGGTTCGTGGCCGGCTGGCTGATCGGCCGCAGGCGTCGCTGATACCGCCTACTCCTCGTCCTCCGACACTCCGACAGCCACCAACCGCCGATCCGCCTCGGGAGAGACGATCGGTTGGTTCCTACCCAACCACCAGATGGCGGTCAGGCCACCGAGACCGGCCAGAAGCCCGCTCAACTGATTCCAGGTGAGGGCACCGATCGTGGCGTCCCCGCTGCCAAAACGCAACGAGTCGATCAGGAAGCGTTGGACTCCATACCAGGTCATCCATGCGAAGAAGAGCTGCCCGTAGCGCAGCTCAACGCGGCGATAGAGGAGATAGAGCAAGCCGAGCAGCACAGCGGCGCCGACCAGGTCGTAGAGGGCGGCATGGTGGAAGATGCCGCAGAACCCATCGGCACCGACTGTCGCCTCGATGCACTCGAGAGCGTCGTGAGCAGGAGCCACGTCATAACCGGGCTTGATCCCATAACCCCACCAGACAGACGTCGCCCGGCCCAAGTGCTCCACGATGGCCAGGTCGCCGATACGGCCCACGACCGTCCCGAGTGCCAGGCCAAAGGCAGACATGTCCAGCGTCGGCAGAATGGGAAGGCCCACCTGCCGCATCCGGACGCCACCAGCGAGGATGCCCCCGGCGAAGCCTCCCATGATGGAGAAGTTGCCCCGAATCGGGTTCAGTGCCTCGGCCAGAGATGCGCCGCCGAGTATCTGAGCGGGTGCGGTGAAATAGCGGGCGCCGATCAGGGCGCCAATCAGCCCCCAGGTCAGGACCGATTGGTACTTGACGGTGTCGAAGCCTCGCTTGCCCATCTCCCTCGTCGCCAGCCATGCCCCGGCGACGAAGCCGAGAGCGGCGAAGACCCCATGCAACGAGAACTGAAGCGGCCCGATCTCCCAGATCGGGATCGGTGGGTAGCTGATCACGGCGAGCACGGGGAGGAAGGGTACTTGCGGCCATGTGCAACCACCGATCGCGACCTCGGGCAAATGCACACTCAGCCCCGTCGCAGGCGAGGGTTCGGGCCACCCCCGCTATTGTGCCCAACCGTGAGCGACCTGTTGACGGCTGCAGCCTCGGCTCTGAATATTCCCGAGCCCCTCGTTCAGCGCTCGGCCGCCGCCCGTGCCACCGCCAACGGCACCTCGGTAGACGACATCCTGGCCGCCTGGGCCGGAGGGGCGACCGTTGTCGCCGCCGCAGCGCCCGCTGCCCCGAGTGTCGAGACTGCGGCTCCGGAGGCACCGGAGGTGGTGACCGCGGCAGTCGCCGCCGCTCCCGAGCCTCTCGCATCCCCTGAGCCGCTTGTCCCGGCTGCAGCCGTGGCCGTGGCCGAGCCGGAGCCGAGATTGGAGCCGATCTCTTTCGGTCGGCGCGTTCGCACTGCGATGAGGGTCGGGGCCTGGACCGGCGCCGGCCTTGGTCTCGTCGGTTTTGTCGTCGCCACTGCCGGTTGGGCCGCTAACGCCACGGTCATCGGCGAGGAGACGTTCACCACGGTCATCCAGGCCACCACCAACAACGTCATCATCGGAGCCGCGCTGATCAGCCTGGTCTTTGGGGCCGTTGCAGCTTCCCTCTCCCGAGCCGCCGCTTCATGGGCCAACCCCGGAATGCAGCTGAGCAGCAAGCCGAGCTCGACCGCGTGGCTGGGTGCGCTCATCGGCCTGCTCCTCGGGGTCCTTGCCGGAGCCGCACTCACCAGTGGGTTCGGAACCCCGGTCGAAGGGGTCGAGGGGATGGTGCAGCTTCCCGTTCTCCCCACCTTCGCCATCATGCTGATGGGTGGAGCATTGCTTGGTGGCCTCACCGCTGCGGTAACTCAGGCACTTGGCGTGCCGGTGGCGGTGAGCGAGGACGACGATGAGGAGGTCGCTCAGGTCAGGCGCCGTCTCGGCGCCGCCTTCGGCATCCCCCTCACCGGGATCATCATCCTCCTCCTGCTGGTCATCCCATTCGCATGGCTGCTCATCGAGTCCAACCACCTCACCTCGGGCGGTGCGGCGATCGTGGGCATCATCACCGCGTCCGGGATCCTGGCCTTTGCGACCCTCGGGGGGAGCAAACCCAATGTGAAGCTCAGCTTCGGCGAGGTGATGGTCGCATTGATCGGGATCGGGACGGTCCTCGTGTTCATCCTCGCCGTGTTCCTCGCCATGAGCCCGGAGGAAGAGCACGAAGAGCCAGCGGCGGACGCCGAGGCGGCCGTCGTGCTCCAGATCGGCTGATTCAGCTCAGACCGGCTGCCCGGGCGATCGCGGCTGCATTGATCGCCGAGGACACGTCGCCAAAGGCCAGCGCGGCCCGCAGGCTCGTCGCCACTTCGAGAGCCACCTGAACCTGGGCCTCCTGGGTTGAGGCGCCGAGGTGGGGGGTGAGCACCAGATTCGGAGCGGACAGCAAAGGGCTATTCGCCGCGAGCGGCTCTGTCTCGAAGACATCTAGCCCGGCTCCGGCGATCTTGCCCTCGACCAGGGCCGCGGCCAGGGCGGTCTCGTCGATCACACCGCCGCGGGAGACGTTGACGACGAAGGCTCCAGGCTTCATCCGCGCCAAGGCCGGCTCCCCGATGAGGCCCCTGGTCTCGTCGTTCAACGGGACGTGCAGGGTGATCACATCGGCCGTCTCCAGCAACTCCCCCAACCCCACGATGGGGAACCTCATGGCTTCGAGCAGATCTGCCGGCAGATAGGGATCGTGAACGATCACCTTCATCCCGAATGCCTGGCACCGTTCGGCGACTGCGCTGCCGATCCTGCCTGCGCCGATGACTCCCAGGGTGCGGCCCCGCATCTCCACTCCCTGGAACCTGGATCTCTCCCATCCACCGGCACGGACCGAACGATCGGCCTCGGCGACCCGGCGAACCGCGGACAGAAGAAGGGCCATGGTCAACTCCGCCGCCGCGATCGTGTTGCCGGCCGGTGCGTTCATGACTGCAACGCCCCGCTCGGAAGCAGCCTCAACGTCGATGTTGTCCACCCCCACCCCGGCCCTGCCCACGACCTTGAGGTCGGGAGCGCGCTCCAACATCGCCGCGTCGACGGTGGTGGCGCTGCGGACTATGAGGCCTACCGCCGTCTCGAGCTCGACACCGAACTCGGGGTCGGACGAGTCCTCGAAGCGCACGACCCAGAAGCGCTCATCCTCTTGTAATGGAGTCAGACCCTCGCGTGCGACTCGATCGGTGGCGACGACCTTGAACGTCGAGGTCAACGGAGCACTTCTTCCAGGTCGTCGAGAAGAACGAGGAGGTCATCGAGGTTGTGGTCGCCCATGTGCCCGATGCGGATCGAGGTCTCCTTCATGCGGGAGTAACCGCCGCCGACCACCCATCCCCGGTCCCGCATCGCCGCCACGACCTCGGGCCCGGTGGTTGTCTCGGGCAGGATGACACAGGTGACGGTGGGGGAGCGGTGACTCTCCGGGGCCAGGACTTCCACGTCGATTCCATCTGACCTCATGGCATCGATCCGGTCGATGGTCGCCCGCTGCATTGCCCCATGTCGGGCCCACCGATTCTCGACGCCTTCCTCCTTGATCCGCTCCAACTGGGCCTCCAACGCGTAGAGGAGCGAGATGGCCGGCGTGGATGGAGTCTGGAACCCTTCGAGGGACTTCATCAGTGGCACGAGATCGAAGTAGTAGCCCTTGTTGATTGCCACCGCTGACCTGTCCATCATCGCCGGGGAGGCAACGGCGAAAGCCAGTCCGGGAGGAAGTGCCAGTGCCTTCTGGGAACCGGTGAGGACGAAATCGATTCCCCAGTCGTCGGTGCGGACCTCGGTGCCCCCCAGCCCCGTCACCGAGTCGACCAAGAGCATCACGTCTTCGTGACGTGCGACGACTCGGGCGATCTCCTTCAGGTCCTGCAGCACCCCTGTCGAGGTTTCGGAGTGACTCACCGTGACCGCGTCATAGCCGCCCCTGGCCAGTCTCGCCTCGAGCTCGGCCGGCTCGTGGAACCAGCCCCAGTCGACCGTCCACAACTCGGTCTCGTGCCCACAGGCCATGGCGATCTCGCCGAATCTCGCCGAGAAGGCGCCGTTCACCATGCTGAGGACCTTGCCTTCGGCGACGCCGTTGCGAGCTGCGGCCTCCATGAGACCGGTGGCGGATGAGGTGGAGACAATGACCGGCCGCTGGGTGAGGAAAACCTCCTTGAGCCCTGCCTGGAGCGACTCGAGGAGCTCCTGGATGGCGCTCCCCCGGTGACCGATCATGGGCCGGGTCTGTGCAGACAGCACATCCGGATGGACCTCGGTGGGACCGGGGAGGAAGAAGTGCCCTCGGGGTAGCTCGGTCGGCATTTTTCTCTGCTCTGGGTTGATGTCGGCCTTTACCCGTCAACCAGGCTCAGCGCCCGCCTAACGGTACCTACCAGTTCCCACTCCACCAATACGGGGTCACCGGTCCGTTGGTGCTCGCGGAGGTGCGACAGGGGGAAGCCGTAGTCGGCACCTTCGACAGTGACGAACTCCAGCTCCTCCCCCTCGACGAGCATCGAGAATGCAGTCACCTCGTCGATGGTGCCCTCCACGGAGACGATCATGCCGCGCGCCGTCCCGGAGGTCTGGGAACAGGAAAGCACCACCAGTCCGATCACGACGACAACGAGGACCCTGAAGAGGGATGCAAAGACCCGCATGTCAGGCTCCCGGCCGGGCAGCCGTCAGGGAACCCGGAGGGTGGACTCGAAACGCTCCCACTCCTCCTCCTGCCTGGTCCAACGAAACCATATGGTGGCAATGGTTCCCCAGAGGAGAAGGCCACCACCGATCTTCATCACCACCCCGGCGATCGTCTGGTCACTCACGGCCGTCATTCCGTATGCCAGGGCGGCCTCCCCGTACACCGGGTACATCGCCACGGTGGAGAAGGCGAGGAAGGACGCCGGGATCGTCGGCAGCAGCGACTGAAGGAACAGATAGAACATCTGGCCGGGTGGGGACAGCCGGGGAATGGCGGGCGTGGGCGAGAAGACCGGCATCCACATCAACAAGGAGACAGCGAACAGCCAGGCATGGACGGCGAAGTGGATCGACCTGTTGGCCAGCATCCAACCGACGAGGTCCGGCCAATGGATGAGGATGAAGGTCGTGTTGAACAAGACGAACGCTGTCACCGGTCTCGCCAGGGGTCGGATCCAGCGGGAGACCTCGGGACGACCGATGGTCGCGTCGGCCAGCCAACGGGGAGCACCGCGCAGGAGGAGCGGTGGCACGACGAGCGCGATCACCATGTGCTCGACCATATGGGCGGTGAACAAGGCAGTCTCCCCCAGGTCGTGGATCGGCCAGCCCGACACGAGCCAGAGGGCGAAGACTGCGCCATACCACTGCCATTTCTGGCCTGTGCTGGCACCGGGTGCCTCCGGGGCCACCAGCGGCCGAAGCCTCCGGTCTGCATACCAGTAGCCATAGGCCAGCAGGAAGACGAGGACCCAGAGCTCGAAATGCGGGTGCCAGGCGGGCAACGGCATCAGGCGCCCCGGATGGCGATGACCCCCATCGCGGTCAGAACCACGGTGTAGAGGGCCATGGCGAGGATGAAGCCAGCGGTGAAGAATCGATTCAGGGTCGGCTTCTCGTAGCGCAGATGCATGTAGAACCCGACCACGATCACGAACTTCAACCCCGCCAGGATGATGAGCAGGACCGCGTTCAGCGCACCGAGGTTGTAGGCGTCATTGATGTAGTACATGGCCACTTCGATGGCGGTGAGCACGCCCAGTACGACCGCGATCTTCCAGTACTGGGCCGGAGTCGGGTGATGGGTGTGCTCTTCGACACTCATGCCGGCGGCACCGAGAGGAGGTACACCACGGTGAAGATGACGATCCAGATGATGTCGACGAAGTGCCAGTAGAGGCCGACCAGCTCGAGATTCATCCCGTGCTTCTCGCTGAGCTCGCCCTGTCGGCGAGAGATCCCCCACAGCGACAGCAGCATGATCACCCCGATGGCGACGTGCGTGCCGTGGAACCCGGTGAGCAGGTAGAAGGCCGATGCGGCCGGGTTGGTGGTGAGCTTCATGTCGTAGAGGGTGATGAACTCGGTGAACTCGAATACCTGCCCGCCGAGGAAGACCGCGCCGAGCGCGGCCGTGGCGAACAGCCAGGTCCTGGTGCCGCCTTGATCGCCACGGCTCAGGGCGTTGTGGGCCAGCACCATGGTCAGCGAGCTCATCAACAGGACGAAGGAGCTCACCGAGGTGAAGGGGATGTCGTAGATCTCGGACGGGTAGACGCCAGTGAAACCGGCTCGATTCGAGTAGAGCAGGTAATTGGAGATCAAGGCCCCGAAGAAGAGGAACTCGGAGCTGAGAAACGCCCACATCCCCAGTTTCCGGTTGTCGATGCCGGTCGACTCGTGCTCGGGGTGGCCGAGATCCATCTCGTGGGCGAGATCAGCCATCGAAAGAGGCCTCCCCGACCTGATCGTGGTCCTCGTGCTCGACGTGATGCGGTTCCTCGAGCGGCTCCATGCCCCAGCCGATCAATGACCCGAGGGTGATGATCGCCCCCACCGCGATGAGCGCCTTGCCCCACAGCGTCTCGTGATAGATGATCCCATAGAACATGATCGGGAGGCCCAGGGCGACCAACACGGGAAAATAGGAGGGGTTGGGGAGGTGGATGGGCTCTGCCGGGTTGAGTTGCTCATATTCGATCCGCGCAACGATTTCGTCGCCATCCGGCTTGCGCACCGCCCTGCCCTCCGCATCCTGATCGTATTTCAGGTGCCAGAAGTGATCGAGGCTGCCGACCACAGGAGGGACCGCGAAGTTGTACTCGGGTGTGGGGTTGGGGACCATCCACTCGACGGTGCGCGCATCCCAGGGGTCGAGCCCGGACTCCTGCCCCCGGCGGCGGCTGGTGAACCAGTTGTAGATGAACACCAGGATCGACAGGGCGATGATGAACGCCCCGATGGTGACAGCGACGTTCCACGGCTCGAGACCGGTCTCCGGCGCGTATTTCCAGGTTCGCCGGACCATCCCCTGAAGGCCCAGCCAGTGCATCGGGGCGAAGGTGAGGTTGAATCCGAGGAGCATCAGCCAGAAGTGGGTCTTGCCCAGCTTCTCATTCATGAGACGCCCGGTGAGCTTCGGGAACCAGTAGTACATGCCTCCGAACAACCCGAAGATGGCGCCACCGAAGATCACATAGTGGAAGTGGGCGACGATGTAGTAGGTGTCGGTCTGCTGCCAGTCGGACGGGACGACCGCGTGGGTGACCCCCGACAGCCCTCCTATCGTGAACATCGCGACGAACCCGATTGCAAAGAGCATGGCCGTCGTGAGCCGGATTCGACCCATCCACATCGTGCCCAGCCAGTTGAAGATCTTGATCCCCGTGGGTATGGCGATGGTCATCGTTGCGAGGCCGAAAGCCGCCTGGGCCACTGGCGTTATCCCCGAGGAGAACATGTGGTGGGCCCAGACCCCGAAACCGAGGAAGGCGATTGCCGCACCGGCGAACACCACCGCCGAGTACCCGAACAGCGGCTTGCGTGAGAAGGTGGGGAGGATCTCGGAGACGATCCCCATCGCCGGCAGGATCAGTATGTACACCTCGGGATGGCCGAACAGCCAGAACAGATGCTGCCAGAGGATCGGGTCTCCCCCGTTTGTCGCGGCGAAGAAGAGCGAGCCGAACTGACGGTCGAAGGTGACCATGAAAAGGGCAACCGCGATGATCGGCAGGGAGAAGAGCAGCAGGAAGGAGGTGACTGTTGTCATCCAGGCGAACACAGGCATCCTGAGGAGACGCATCCCCTTGGCCCTCATGTTGAGCACGGTGACCACGAAGTTCACCGACGAGACAAGCGAGGCGAGCCCGACGATCTGGAGGCCGAGGGCCCAGTAGTCCATCGCTGTCCCGGCCGAGTAGAGCGGCCCAGCATTCGGCTGGTACCCGAACCAGCCCCCGTCGGGTGAGTCGGCGAGGAAGTTGAAGGTCCCGGGCCCTCCCCCTGCGGCAAGGTTGCCATCGATGCCACCGATCCCGTCGACCCCCACCGGCGCCAGCGAGGTGCCGAAGAAGAAGGTGGAGTAGAGGAAGATGGCACCGAAAACGAAGATCCACCAGGAGAGTGCGTTGAGACGGGGGAAGGCGACATCCCGCGCCCCGATCAGGAGAGGCAGCAGATAGTTCATGAAGGCTGCCGAGGCCGGCATCACGAAGAGGAAGATCATCGTGGTCCCGTGCATCGTGAACAATGCGTTGTAGGCCCCCGCGGTCAGGAACTCGGCGTTGGCCTGGGAAAGCTGGATCCGGAGGAGCAACGCCTCGAGGCCGCCGATCAGGAAGAAGGAGAACGCGGCATAGCCGTACATGATCCCGATCCGCTTGTGATCGACAGTGGTCAGCCACGACCACAACCCGGTCGTCGACGACGGGCGCCGAAAAATGGTGGTCGTCGGGCGTTCGGCGGTTGCGGTCATTCGTTGCTCTCCAACCATGCGATCAAGTCGTCGATCTCCTGCTGGGTCAGGGCCAGGTTCGGCATGAAGCTCCCCGGTTTGGTGTTCGGCGGGTCGGCCAGCCATTGACCGAGTGCATCCTCGCGGTCCTGACCCTCCTCGGGGAGGATGGCGCCGGCGAAGACACCCCGTGAGGCGAAATGGGTCAACTCCGGCCCATTGAAGGCCCCCTCCGCCACGACGAGCGACATGGAGTCGTCCTCGAAGCGGACGGTGTGGCACTGGGTGCACCCCTTGTTCTGGAACACCTGATAGCCGTCCCATTCCGGGGTCCCCTCCTCAGGCACCGGTGCCCCCTCCTGCTGGGCTTCGAGCCAGGCTTGGTACGCGGATGGATCGAGGGCGACCACCCGGGCCCGCATCAAGGAGTGGGAGAGCCCGCAGAACTCGGCGCAATGGCCCCAGTACTCACCGGGCTCGTATGCCTCGAGCCGAAGCTCGGTCGTCTGCCCCGGGATGAGGTAGCGCTTGCCGTTCAAGGCCGGGATCCAGAAGTTGTGGATCACGTCGTCCGAAGTCATCCGGGCACACACCTCCTCTCCCGCAGGTATGACCATGACGTTGGCCGTGGTGATGTCCGCGTCGGGGTAGTGATACTCGAACCACCACTGGTGTCCGATGACCTGTATCTCGATGGCGTCGGTGCCGCACTCGGTCAGGTCGAAGACGGCTGCGGTGGTCGGCACCGCCACCCCGGCCAGGATCAGTGCGGGGATGACCGTCCACAGCACCTCGAGTTTGGGACTCCCATGCAGCTGTTTTGCCTCTTTGGCCTGGTGACGATCCCTGAACAGGAAGACCGCCACCAGGATCGCACCCTCGACCAGGACGAAGATCCCGGTTGCGATCCAGAACACCGGCCAGAAGAGGTTGTCGATCCTCTCCGCAAAAGGCCCCTTTGGTTCAAAAGTCGTGAGCGGGGCATCGTCGATCCCGATCAGTGAGCAGGCACCGAGCAGGAGGACGAGGCCAACGAGGGCGGCTATGCGGACCAGGGAAAATCGGGACCGGGACATCGGCTCGGCATCATACGGACTCGCGAAACGACCGAACAACTTCACCCGGCTACGACGATCACGACGCCACGGCGTCGATCGCGCCGGTCAACTCCGCGTCGGAAGCAGCGCCTTCGAAGGCCGCCGTCACCTCTCCCGACGCGTCGACCACGAACACCCATGGTTCGGATGGCAGACCCCACTCCGACACGGCCGGCACCACGGTGAGATCGTCGGTCGACTCCACCTGAAGGTCCTCGTAAATCTCGACGTGCACGAAGTCGATTTCGGGATAGTCGGTGCGAAGAGCCTTGACCTGATCGAGGAGAGGCCCGCATGTGGTCGATACGCAAAAACCCGGGGTGGCGAAGACGATCACCGACGCGGTCCCATTGCTGACGGCCTCCGACACACTCAGCTCATACATGGCGGGGTCCGGATCGGGATCCGAGCTGATGATGGAGAGGTCGGGGAATTCGGCCTCGGTCCTGGTCACCGAGGCAGGAGCCATCTCCCCGGGTTGGATCAACGGGGAGTCCTCGAAGGCAACGAACCCGACCGGCCCGGCGGTGGCCAGACCCTCGGCATCGACCGTGGCCTGATAGGTGGCAGCCTCGGGGATCTCGGGCCAGGCCACATACAGCCCCCTGACGTCTTCCACGGTCCAGAGGAACTCCATGGGGTACGTGCCCAGTGGAGATCCGTCCTCGTTGCGAAGCGTCAACGTCGCCTCCCTGTCCGGGGAGGCAAGGAACTCGTCGGTCTCGGGGTCGACCAGGGCGATCATGACCCGTTGCGTCCCAACTCCGACGCTCCCGTTGGCCGAGGCCATCACCGCGAACGGCGCGACCTCGTCGGACCCGCAGGCGCCAAGGGCGAGAACGAGGGCAAGGAGGAGGACCAGACGTCTCATCGCACGAGGACGTCCAACATCAATGCGGCGAACAGAGCCGAGAGATAGACGGTGGAGGTCGTGAACAGGCGCATTGCATCCTCGGGACGCCGGTACACCCGCCAAGTGTCCCAGAGGAACCACCCGCCGAGACCGAGTGCCGCGGCCAGGTAGACCCAGCGCATCCCGGCCACAGGGACGAGAAGGAGGCTGATCCCGACCATCAGACCGGTGTACAGGAGCATCTTTCTCGTGGTTGCCTCGACGCCTGCCACCACCGGGAGCATCGGGACGCCCGCCCTCTGGTAGTCCTCCCTGTACCGGATTGCGAGCGCCCAGAAATGCGGCGGAGTCCAGTAGAAGACGATGAAGAACATGATCCACGAAGGGAGGGCGAGGTCACCGGACACCGCGGCCCATCCCACCAACACCGGAGCCGCGCCGGCCGCACCACCGATCACGATGTTCTGGCTGCTCGAGCGTTTCAACCGGAGCGTGTAGACGAAGACGTAGAAGAGAAGAGCTCCCGTCGAGATCGCTGCCGCGAGGAGATTGGTGGTGACCCAGAGCCAGATGAAGCCGGCCACCCCGAGCACGACACCGAAGACGAGGGCGTTCCGCGGCGGGACTTCGTGGCGGGCCAGCGGTCTCGAGCTGGTACGCCTCATGACCTGGTCGATATCCCGATCGATGTAGTTGTTGAGGGTGTTGGCCCCCCCGGCAGATAGAGATCCCCCGATCAACGTCGCCACCACCAGCCACGTGCCCGGCCAGCGCCCCGCAGCGAGCACCATCGCGGGCACGGTGGTGATCAGCAGCAACTCGATGATCCGGGGCTTGGTGAGTGCGAAGTAGGCGGCCACCCGGGAACGGGAGACTCCAGGAGCGCGGGGGTCGGCGATAAACGGGACCGTCACCTCTCGCCCTTCACTCGACATCGGTCTTCTCCTCGGTGTTCTCTCCGGCATCCTTGTCTGCTGCGGCCCGTCTCGCCTTTCGCTCCGCCCAGCGGAGGGCGACGATGGCGAGAATGGCCGGGACGACGAAGATGCCAACCTCATCGATGCCCCAATAGTGCGCGAATACCGTCATCAGCCGGAGAGGATCAACAGTCCAAGAGTCGTGAGGGCAACCATAAGTAGAAGCATCGCGTACTGAGAACGGACCGCGCCCCGCCCGAAGTCGGTGAGCGCCCGGTCATGCGCCAGTATCACACCCAGGACATGCCCTGAGACGATGACGCCCACCTGGATGTACCAGATGGGCTCGGCGGCCGTGATGAAGAAGTCGACCTTGCGGTCCGCCGTGCCAAACAGGTCCCATCCGAGAGCGAATGGATCCGACACGGCGGCGACCAGTTGCTGGCCTTCGAAGAGGATCAGGGTCAAGTAATGAGCCACCGCATAGGCAAGAGCAATCGGGACCAGCGTGTGGGCAAAGCGGGAAGCGACCCGGTTGGCGGTCCATTCGTCTCCCACCATGAGGGCGGCGGCAGCGGAGGCGAGCCAGTAGGCGGCTCCTATCACGAGCACCGCCGACACCAACAGCAGAGTCTGGCCGCCCGTCGATTCGGTCAATCCGCCGAATGTGGAGCGGAACCAGGTCGTCGCCGAGGCGCCGTCATAGGACACCGTCCCGATCGCGATGACTACGAAGGCGGCCAGACCTCTCCACGCGGGGACGACGGTGAGGGCGCGGAGCCAACCCCTCCAGAGCAGGCGACCGTCCTCCCTGCGCCCGAGGGGAGAGATCGCGGAAATCAGGCGGTTGTATGGGGTGAACGCATCGAACGAGCCCAGACCCGTCTCCAGTCCGGAGAAGGCCATGACCGCCATCATCAAGAGTGTGTACACCAGCGCGGCGACCGCCAGCGTCACCGGCGACCCCGAATCCGGGCTCACCAACTCGAGCCAGGTGAAGCCGAGCAGCAGGACCCCGGCCGGCCAGATCCCCACTCGCTCGATCACCCATACCCGCTCCGCCCGTCCCACGCGGAGCGACTGGCCGAGGGTCCGCCATGGATTGATGTCGGCATACCAATTGCCGACGAACACCCCGGCGAACGGGATCACCAGCCAGAAGACCACCCAGATCAGCACGGGCGCGATGGTCGGGCGAGAGGGGTCGACGTCCAGACCGAGGAGTGGGGGCAACAACTGCCCGACGACCAGCAGCAGGCCGATCACCCCGAGCGTCGGGAGAAACCATCCTCTCCGCACCGTCAAACGTGCCGGCTCGTGATGTGGACCATCCTGGAACCGCGGCTCGGGCCAGAGAAGGGCAAGTGCGACGAAGCTGATCACGAGAACGACGGCGGCGCCGGCGATGAAATAGCTGACGGGCACCGGGAGGTCGAGCCGGCCACCTATGCCGTGGGCCAGGGCAACCCCAGGCGCAAGCAGGAAGAGAACCGACGCGGCGCCCGCCACGAACCCGAGGCGTCGCTTCGTGTCCCCGGCCCCTCTCGTCACCTGGGCGTGACGCCGGACAGCGGGATCGAGTCGGACCGGGTCAAGGATTCACCACGACCTCGAAGAGCAGCGTACTCGTCTCTTCCAGTTCCACCTCGAAGATCCCGGGCACATCGGCGGTCAGTGTGATCTCTATCGGGACACCCGCCTTGGCATCGAAGGAGACGTCATAGCCGTGGACGTGGATCTCCTCGTCGGAGTCCGAGAGGACCCAGATCGAGACCTGGTCGCCGACCGTGACACTGAACTGATCGGGCCCGACGATCTGCCCGCCCTGCTCGAAGTACACGTCGATCTCAGGGCCGGTCGTGGTGGGTGACCCGGCGGTGGTCGTGGTGATCGGCTCCGTTGTCGTAGTGGAGGTCGGGAAGGTTGTGGTCGTGGTCGGGGCCACCGTGGGAACAGGCGCCAGCGTCGTGGTCGACACAGCATCCCCGCCCCCGCAAGCCGCCACCACCAAGAGGACCGCAAGTGCAGTTGCGATTCGTCGGTGCATGACCGAACGCTAGATGTCCTCCGTCTCAATCACAGATCCGCACTTATGCTCTGCCGGTAATGCGTTGGCTGCGACGGATCCTGGTGGCTGTCCTGATTCTCGCATTGGCTTTCACCGTGTTCGGCTTCTTCCTGGTCCGCCGGGCCTTCCCCCAGGAACAGGGGCGGCTCGAGGTCGCCGGGCTCGACGACACGGTGGAAGTCGTGAGAGATGTCGATGGGGTGCCCCACATATACGCCGGAACCGAGCACGACGTCTTCTTCGCCCAGGGATATGTCCACGCTCAGGATCGCTTCTGGCAGATGGACTTCTGGCGGCACATCGGGGCGGGGAGACTGGCGGAGATGTTCGGTGACGGGCAGGTGGAGTCGGACATGTTCCTCCGCTCCCTCGATTTCGCCGGGCTGGCGGAGCAGGAGCTCCGGGCCCTGCCGGACCAGTCGAGAGGGATACTCGAGGCCTACGCCGAGGGAGTGAACGCCTATCTCGCCGCCCACACGCCGTCACAGGTGAGTCTCGAATACTCCATGCTCCGGCTGCAGAATTCGGGGTACGAGATCGAGCCATGGAGCCCATTGCACACGCTGACCTGGGCCAAGGTCATGTCCTGGGATCTGAGCTGGAACATGTTGCAGGAGATCGATCGAGCCACGCTGAGCATCGACCTGCCGGTGGAGAGGATCGAGCAGCTCTACCCGGGCTACCCGGCCGCGCACCCGGTAGTGGTGTCGTCGGGCCAGGAGGCCGCCATCGGAGAACAGCCGGTCCCTGCAATCCCCCCGGAGGCGCTGACCGCCCTGGCCGGGAGCAGGGATCGAGCAAGGGGGGTGTGGGACCTTACCGGTGGGGGGTTTGCCGGCATCGGGTCCAACAACTGGGTGGTCGGTGGATCGCGGACCGAGTCGGGGCTCCCGATCCTCGCCAACGACCCGCATCTGGCGATCCAGATGCCATCCATCTGGTACGAGAACGGGCTCCACTGTCGGGACGTGACCCCTGAGTGCCCCTTTCAGGTCGCCGGGTTCTCCTTCGCCGGGACGCCGGGAGTGGTCATCGGTCACAACGATCGGATCGCCTGGGGAGTGACCAACGAGTCTGTCGACACTCAGGACCTCTTCATCGAGAAGGTGAATCCCGCCGACCCCAGTCAATATGAGTACCAGGGTCGATGGGTGAACATGGAGCGCCGGACCGAGACCATTGCCGTGGCCGGGGGTGACGACGTGACATACGACGTCATGGTGACCAAGCACGGGCCGGTCATCTCCGACACCTACTTCGACGAGGACCCGTTTGGCGGTTCGGCCCTGGAACCACCCAACGACTACGTGGTGGCGCTGGCCTGGCAGACATTGCAGCCATCGACCCTGGTCGAAGCGATCATCGCGCTCAACCTCGCCCGCAACTACGAGGAGTTTCGCGTCGCGCTGTCGAAGTGGGACATCGCTGCGCAGAACGTGGTGTACGCCGACGTGGAGGGCAACATCGCCTACCAATCGACCGGTGAGGTCCCGATCCGACCGGCCGGCGACGGCGGCTGGCCGGTCCCCGGGTGGACCGGCGAATACGACTGGGCCGGGGTGGTTCCCTACGAGGAGATGCCCCGCATGTTCAACCCGCCCCGTGACTACGTGGCGTCGGCCAACAACCCGGTGATCCTGCCCGGAACCGGCCCACACTTCTCAGTGGATGCCGACCTCGGGTACAGGGCGGCCCGTATCGAGGCGATGATCGAAGCATCACCATCCGGTTACAGCGCTTCCTCCGCCCAGGGGATGCAATTCGACAACCACGACGGGGGAGCGCCGAATCTCATCCCTCATCTCCTGGCCGTGGAGGCCGATGTGAGTTCGGTCGACCAAATGCAGGAGATGCTCGACCGTTGGGCTCTGGGCCCGACTGCGTTCCAGTCGGCTCCAGACTCGCCCGGTGCTGCCGCCTATCAGGCGGTCTGGGTGCACCTTCTCCGCCTGGCCTTCCACGACGAGCTCCCCGAGGAATCTTGGCCTGAAGGGGGAAGCCGATGGTTCGAAGTCGTCTCCGCACTGCTCGAGACGCCGGACGATCCGTGGTGGGACGACGTCGGCACCGAGCCGGTGGAGGGACGGGACGACATCCTCGAACAGGCGATGAGCGATGCCCACGCCGAGTTGAGCGAGATGCTCGGGCCGGAGTCGTCCGAATGGGAATGGAGCCGGCTGCACACTGCCTCCTTCGAGAACCAGTCCTTGGGCCAATCCGGTATCGCCCCAATCGAGTGGCTGTTCAACCGGAATGCCCCGGAACGACTCGGCGGCGGCGCGGACATCGTCAATGCAGTCGGCTTCTACCCGCCCGAGGGCTACGAGGTCGATTGGATCCCGTCGATGAGGATGGTCATCGACCTATCCGATCTAGCCGCCTCGACGGCCGGCAACACAACCGGGCAGTCGGGTCACGCCTTCCATCCTCACTATGACGATCAGCTCGACTCCTGGGCCGATGGCGACCAACATCCCTTGCGCTGGACACGCTCCCAGGTGGCCGCAGACGCAGCCGCCACCCTCACCCTCGTGCCGCTTCCGTGAGGTATCAGGCCGGCTCGACCTCCACGAGTGTGTCGTAGAAGGCCACACCACCACCCCAGTCGCTGGGAGCATCGTTGGTCAACGCGTTGGCATTGGCCCCGCTCCCCCACCAGCCCCAGGGGATCGCGGCCAACCCGGGCCGAAGCCGATCGCTGACCTTCGCCGGGAGCATGAGCTCGGAGCGTTCGTTGAACACCCTCACCTGATCGCCTTCGGCGATCCCCCTTGCCATGGCGTCGGCCGGGTCGATCTCGAAGTAGGGGCCATTCTCCCTTTCGGCGTGGTGCTTGGAGTACGTGGTGTTGAGAAAGCGGGTGTGCGTCTTCGGCGACAGCAGTACGAGCGGGTATGTCTCGCTCGCCACGCTGCCCACTCCCTCGACAGGCGGGGTGAACGAGGGCAAAGGGTCGTGGCCTTCAGCGGCCAGGGCCGGTGAGTAGAGGTGAGCTTTGCCGTCGGGGTGGGCGAAGCCGCCATCCTGGTGGAGCCGAAGCTCGTCGGGGAGGTCGAGCCTGGCGTAGCCCTGCTTCTGGAGGAGGTCCACGTCCACCTCCGGCAAAGCTCTTCGCAGGAGGGTCTCATCGTCCAGTTCGAACACCGGGTCGCTGAGACCCATCGCACGGGCGAGGCGACGCCAGAGCTCGGAGTTGGGGACCGCCTCGCCCAGCGGCTCGATCGCAGGATTGTTCCAGCCGAGATACAGGTGACCCCAGGCGGGCACCATGTCGACCTGCTCGATCTGGGTCGTGGCCGGGAAGACGACGTCGGCATAGAGGGCGGTGTCGGTGATGAACTGCTCGCTGACCACAGTGAACAGATCCTCACGCTCAAGCCCCCTTCGTATCGCCGCCGCATTGGGCACCGAGACCAGCGGATTCCCGTTCCACACGAAGAGGGCATGGATGCCCAGTGTCTCCGATGTCAGGACCTCTCCCAGCCGGTTCATGCTGATCTCACGGGTGCTCGTCTGGGGCTCGAGGGCCGACCAATCGATCGCTTCCTCGGACCAGACCCCGACCGACCGGGAGAGTCCCCCTCCCTTGTGCCGCCAGGCACCGGTGAGGACGGGGAGACAGCCGAGTGCCCTGAAGAACATGGCTCCATGCTCATGGTGCTCGGCTCCGATCAGCGTGCGAATGAACGACCGTGAGGTGGTTCCGTAGGCCTTCGCCAGATCCTCGATCTCTGCCGGGTCGATGCCGCAGACGCCCGCAGCTCGGGCCGGGTCCCACTCTGCGGCTCGAGCCGCCAGCTCCTCGAACCCGTGCGCATGGTCCCGGATGTAGTCGTGGTCGATGAGTCCGTCTCTGATCAAGACATGCATCATTCCCAGCATCAGGGCGACGTCCGTGGCGGGCAGCGGCTGGATGAACCAATCAGCTGACTGGGCGGTGATCGTGCGGATCGGATCGATCACCACCACCCTGGCACCGTTGCCACGAGCCTCCTCGATGAATGCCCAGAGATGGCGGTTGGTGAGCCGGGTGTTGGTCCCCCAAAGGATGATCAGCTCGGCGAAGCGGACATCCATCGGGTCCGCGCTGCGTCGGTCGCCGTACGTG
>Ga0105106_10000059_pt1 | contig 61955 bp, 55 predicted proteins | sample PPLLaktember2015_5_FD_79109 | JGI IMG/M metagenome (GOLD analysis project Ga0105106, IMG submission 79109) | Freshwater sediment microbial communities from Prairie Pothole Lake near Jamestown, North Dakota, USA - PPLs Lake P8 Core (1) Depth... | ecosystem: Environmental > Aquatic > Freshwater >... | reverse complement strand
TGGATTCCTCATCGTTTCGGATAGAACTTTAATCCAATGGAGGAAAGCAAATGAAGAATAAAGTATCTATCATTGGCGCTGGGATGACTGGCTCAACGACCGCGCATTGGCTGGCTGAACGCGAAGTGGCAGATGTAGTCCTGGTGGATATCGTCGAGGGTATGCCGCAGGGGAAAGCGCTGGATTTGTTAGAAGCTATGCCAGTCATCGGGAAGGATGTAAGTATCACCGGCAGCAATGATTACGCTGCCACTGCGGGCTCTGATATCGTCGTGATCACCGCCGGACTGCCGCGAAAGCCAGGGATGAGCCGGGACGACCTGTTGGCAGCCAACGCGGAGATTGTGCGTTCGGCAACTGAAAATACGATTAAGTATTCGCCCAATGCGATCTTTGTGATCCTCACCAATCCGTTGGATGTGATGGCTTACCTGGCATTGAAGGTGGCGAGTGTTTCACCACAAAGAGTGGTGGGGCAGGCGGGTATCCTGGATTCGGCGCGCATGCGCGCTTTTGTCGCCATGGAGCTGGGCGTAAGCGTTGAAAATGTTCATTGCTACGTTTTAGGCGGGCATGGTGATGAAATGGTGCCGCTCACCCGGCATTCGAACGTCGCTGGCATCCCTCTGGAGGATATCCTGCCAGCAGAGCGCCTGGCAGCGATTGTGGACCGCACCCGCAAAGGTGGCGGAGAGATTGTCAGCCTGCTCAAGACGGGCAGCGCTTTTTATGCCCCTGCGATTGCAGTGACGCAGATGGTCGATGCGATCCTCAAGGACAAGCATCTGATTATCCCGGCGGCGGCGTACCTAAAGGGAGAATACGGATTGAAGGATATTTTCTTTGGGGTTCCGGTGCAATTAGGTCGCTCTGGGATCGAAAAGATCATCGAATATCCATTGAGCGCTGATGAAATGGCAGCCATGCAAAAATCAGCCCAGAGCGTTGCGGAAAATATCGCCAAACTCAATATTTAAAGGATGGAAAACATGGAACTCAAAGAGAGAATTGCGGCACAGCTGCCAGAGTGGCGCGAGCGCGTCCGAAAATTGATTAAGGAAAGCGGTGACGTAAAGGTTGGAGAGGTAACTATCAGTCAGGTTTATGGCGGTATGCGAGATGTCAAGGGTCTGGTGACCGATATATCTTTCGTGGATCCCAATGAGGGAATTCGGTTTCGAATGCATACCATCCCAGAAGTGCTGGAAAAGCTGCCGAAACCACCCGGCGCAAGCATGCCTTACGTGGGCGGTTTATATTACTTACTGCTGATTGGGAAATTCCCCACCGAAGAACAGGCTTTGGGTGTTGAAGCTGAATGGAAAAAGCGCTCCGAAATTCCGCCATTTGTTTTCGATGTTTTGCGCGCCATGCCGCAGGACGCGCATCCGATGATGTTGTTCTCTTCGGCAATCCTGGCCCTGCAGCATGGATCGGTGTTCGCTCGCCGCTACCATGAAGGCATGAAAAAAGATGAATACTGGGAGCCCATGCTGGAAGACAGCCTCAATCTCACCGCAAAGCTGCCCACCCTTGCCGGATTCATCTATTGCCTGAAGTATCGGGGCTGCGGCATCATAGAACCGCGTCCTGACCTGGATTGGGGAGCCAATTTCGCTTACATGCTCGGCAATCCTTCCCCAGAATACATGGATTTATCTCGGCTGTATATGATCATCCATTCGGACCATGAGAGCGGCAATGCCAGCGCGCATGCCACTCACCTGGCGGCTTCAACGCTTTCGGACATTTATTATGCCTTTTCTGCGGGGTTGAACAGCCTGGCAGGACCGCTGCACGGACTGGCAAACCAGGAATCATTAGCCTGGTTGTTGGATGTGTACCAGAAATTTGGCAAGGTACCCAGCAAGGAAGCTTTGCGCCAATATGCCTGGGATACGCTCAACGCCGGGCATGTCATTCCCGGGTACGGACACGCCGTCTTGCGCAAGCCGGATCCGAGATTCACCGCCCAATATGAGTTTGCCGAGAAGCATATGCCGGATGATCCCTTGTTCCAGATCGTCAAGCTGGTCTTCGAGGTCGTTCCACAGGTGCTCATCGAGCAGGGCAAGGCCAAGAACCCGTCCCCGAACGTGGATTCTATCAGCGGCACACTGCAGTACCATTACGGCATCAAGGAGTTCGATTTTTACACTTTGATGTTTGGTGTAGGTCGCTCTTTGGGGGTTACAGCCAATGCCGTGTGGGCGCGTGCCCTGGGACAGCCTATCGAGCGCCCCAAATCGCTCACCACCGCTATGTTAGAGGCGCTCGCCGCGAAAGGTTAACGGGTAGCTTTTCGATCGATACAAAAAATTACCGCAGGGCCGGTGAGAACGCTGAGAAAAAATCGGCGTACTCTGCGCCCCTGCGGTGTGGTTTAATCGATGGTCTGTAGATAATCTAAATCAGGGCGTGGGGGTGCTCACGGGAGGCGGGGCGCCTGTGTTGGTCCAGATGAAATCACGCGGCTGGCTGGAAGCGCCAGCAGGCTCCCAGATCGGGTTGCCTTCGGCATCGGTACCCACCTGGCGAGCTGTCAGAACCCACCAGCGAACAATATGCGGGGAGCCGTCACCGGGTAGAAATTCGAAGGGGACGATATATTTGGTGTCCAGCACATAATCGACCAGGCGCCGGTCTTGACCTTCAGTCACATCGAGGATCGTCACCGCGTAGCGCTCATTCTCGCGCAACGTACCCACGGCAGCCCATTGTAAGGAGGGGGTTTCACCGGAGGAGGTAAAGGGTGCGCCATCTGGAGGCAGCAGTAAATTGGGGGCCGGGTAGGGCGGCGGAAGGGTTGGCGTTGGCGAGGGGCCGGGGGTCGCTACGCGTTCGCATAAGGGAATATTGATCTGTTGTCCCGAGCGCACCGTATCGCTGACCAGGCCGTTATATTCCTTCAGAGCGGCGATGAGGATATTGTAGTTTGCGGCAATGCTGCTGAGGGTATCGTTATCCTGGATGGTGTATTCCACTTCCCCACAAGCTGCGCGGGTAGCTTCGGCTGCATTCATCGTGGCAGTGGGTTGAGGGGTAACGGTGGGGGTGGGTTGTGGGATGAGCAACCGCTGCCCAGCGATCAAGGTATCACAGGCTGCTGGCAAATCGTTCATCAGAACGATGCTGGGTATGGAGATCCCAAATGCGAAGGCGATCGTTGAACAGGTGTCTCCGGCTTGAACCACGTAACTCTGTGGCGTAGCCGTGGGAGCGGGGGTATCTGTGGGTGTAGGTGTGAAGGGCGTGGGGGTGAAGGTGGGCTCCAAGGTCATCGTGACGGTTGGGCTTGCAGTCGGCGCAACGGCAAGCTGCTCGGATGGGCGCATGGCATAATAAACCAACCCGGCGCCCACCGCCAGGAAGACAATCATCAAACCCAGAACAACCGGCAAGCTGAGGGTAAGCTCAGGCATACGGCTGCCCTGCACGCCTTTGGTCGGTTTGGAAGGCTTATCCATACCGGTCAGGTCGGTGCCGCACACCAGGCAGCGGGCTGCATCCTCGGTGAGGCGCGTCCCGCAGGTCGGACAAAGCTTTGTTGTTTTAGAAGTAGTTTCAGGACTCATAATAAATATTCGTAGCCGGGGGTGAATTGAAAACCTGCCCGGGACTTGGCGATTATACCACTATCGTGGGATTACTTTCGACGTTTGGACCCGGCTGCAAGGCCGGTACTCGCTATGATATACTGCTTCTCAATGGCCCCTTTGAGCGTATACGTCCATATTCCATTCTGCATCCACCGCTGCGCATACTGTGATTTCAATACTTATGCGGGGCTGCAGCACCTGGTGCCTGACTACGTAAAGGCTCTGTGTGTTGAAATCCGTCTGGCTGTGCGGGCAGCCGGGAAGTGCTTACCGGCGCACACGATATTCTTTGGCGGCGGGACACCTTCCCTGCTGCCGCTGGAATTGGTAGAAGGAATATTATCCACATTGCAGGCGTCTTTTGATCTAGCTGCAGACATTGAGGTCACCCTGGAGGCAAACCCTGGTACGCTGGCTGCCGATTACCTGATTGGACTGCGCGAGCTGGGAGTGAACCGTTTGAGTCTGGGGATGCAATCGGCTAACCCGCGGGAACTGGGACTTTTAGAGCGCCAGCACGATTTTGGGGATGTTGTGCAGGCGGTTACGTGGGCGCGCCGGGCAGGTTTTGATAACCTGAGCCTGGACCTGATCTTTGGTTTGCCAGGGCAGAGCCTGGAATCCTGGCAAAATAATTTAAAGCTGGCGGCGGGTCTTGACCCGGAGCATCTCTCCCTTTACGCGCTGACCCTGGAGCATGGCACGCCGATGCAGCATTGGGTGGCGCGAGGCCTGTTGAATGAGCCTGACTCAGACCTGGCTGCGGACCAGTACGAATGGTCGGGGGCCTTCCTGAAAGAAGCAGGCTTCGTGCAGTACGAAATTTCAAATTGGGCGCGACAGGCAGAAGATGGGCAAATACGGGCTTGCCGTCACAACCTGCAGTACTGGCGCGGGCTGCCATACCTCGGATTTGGGGCAGGAGCGCATGGATACGCACACGACGTGCGTGTAGCCAATGTATTGGGGCCGGCAGCGTACATTCAAAAGCTGACTGAACCAACAGAATGGGTTCCAAGTCAAAATACGAATTATCCCATTACGCCTGCCACAGTGAGCGCGATTCACTCACAAGGTCGCGATGCGATGGGAGAATTCATGATGATGGGCTTGCGCTTAACCCTGGAAGGGATCAGCAGGAGTACCTTCCGAGAACGCTTTGAAATTGAGCTGGATGATATCTATGGTCAGGAAATCGATCGATTGGTGAGGCAGGGTCTGTTGGAAAGGCAGGCTGATACCCTGCGGCTCACGCCTCACGGCAGGCTGTTGGGGAACCGGGTTTTCATGGAATTCATCGATGGGTGACTGGCTCAATATACAGCATCTGACCCCAGGACGTCATCACACGGGCACATCCAGTCATCCTTCATCCCTGGCGGTTGAGCAGTTGGCGGGCCAGCTCATGCAGCGCTTCACCAGCCGGTCCCTGAGGATTGGCGCGCTGTAAGGCTGCCAGAGCCTGGTTGGTGAGCCGGTCGGCGGCGTCCTGGGCGAAATCGCGGGCGCCTTCGATCTCGAGCTGGCGGGTCAAATCTGGCACCTCGGAGGCTTGAATCGAACCCTGCATCCAGCGATGGGCAAAAGGCCCCGCCTGTTTTAAACCGTATAATATGGGCAAAGTCTTTTTACCTGACAGCAGGTCGCTCTCGGCAGATTTTCCGGTCAAAGCAGCATCTCCCCACAAGCCCAAGATGTCATCTTGCGCCTGGAAGGCTAACCCCAGGGCGCGGCCAAACTCACGAAATTCAGCCACCTGGGATTCGACTGCGCCTCCGGCAACAGCTCCCAGGCCCGTGCAGGCGGAGATCAACGCTGCGGTCTTACCGCTCACCATCGGCCAGTAAGCGTCCAGGTGCAGGTCGCCGCGGCTTTCGTAGGCGATATCCAGGTATTGACCCTGGGTGAGGTGCAGGCATGTGCTTTGCAGAAGATTTGCGCATTGCAAGCCAATGGCAGGTGTGGTGGTCTCCGCCAGGCGCAAGATCGCCAGATGAGCAAGGGTGAACATCGCATCGCCAGTGTTAATAGCCTGCGGTATGCCCCATTTCTTCCAAACGGTAGGACGGCCGCGCCGCAGGGGGCTGTTATCTTCGATATCGTCGTGAATCAGGGAGAAATTATGGATCAGCTCAACCGCGGCTGCAGCCGGCAAAGCCGGGGTCCATTCCTGGCTTACACATGCCGCGGCGAGCAACACGAGCAAGGGGCGTATGCGCTTCCCGGCAGCGCTGGGTCCGGCGGCTACGCCTTCCCAGCCCATGTGGTAGGCGAGCATGCTATGCAGCTCTTCCAAGCCCGGACCTACACATCGTGCTACGGCGCTGCGCAATTCCGCTTCAATAGCGGGGAGCATTCGAAAGGATAGGTTCTTCAGCATAGAAGTTAAGGTATGGACCTGGTTTATTGGATCAAGCGTAGGCGATCGCAGCGTAGCGCCTCTAAATCCCCGGCGCCACATGCAAACATGCTGACTTTAATTTCCTGGCGCACCTCTGAGATGACCTGGATAGTATCTTCCAGGGAACTGGCAGCAGCTTTGAGAAAAGGACTGGCCATGCCACCCAAAGACGCCCCCAGGGCAATGCTCTTGGCGATATCCAGGCCTGTGCGTAGACCTCCGGAAGCAAATATCCGCAATTCTGGGGCGGCGCGGCGCACATTGAGAATCGCTTCAGCCGTGGGAATGCCCCACTCCAGGAAGGCTGCTGCCAGGCGAGCCTGGGCAGGATTTTGAGCGCGGTGCATCTCCACCTGAGTCCAGGAGGTGCCGCCGGCGCCGGCAACATCGATGGCGGCTACGCCCACCTGCGCCAGGCGGCGAGCATCTTCTTCGGAGAAGCCCCAGCCGACTTCCTTGGCAATCACTGGAACAGGCAGCTGGCGGCAAACCATTTCAATCTTCTCCAGTAAACCTGCAAAGCGGGAATCGCCTTCAGGCTGAACCGCTTCCTGTAAAGGATTCAGGTGCAGGATGAGCGCATCCGCTTCGATCATATCCACGGCGCGGCGGCAATGATCGATGCTATAGCGATAATTCAATTGGACTGCCCCGAGATTCGCCAGCAGTAAAATATCGGGGGCCACACGGCGCACCTGGAAGGTGGGCGCCAGCTCGGGATGCTCCAATGCGGCGCGTTGGGAGCCTAAACCCATGGCAACCCCGCAGGCCTGGGCAGCGGTTGCCAGAATTAAGTTGATCTCGCCCGCTTCTTGCGTTCCGCCGGTCATGGATGAGATCAATATCGGGGCAGTCACCTGGCGGCCGAACAGTTCCTGGGTTAAATTCACATCTTCCAGGTTGAGCTCAGGCAGGGCCCGGTGGATAAACCGGTAATGCTCCAGCCCCGTGGTCAGACCGGAGCGCACATCTTCCTCCAGATTGATGCGAATATGATCGGATTTACGACGGCTGATCTGCGTAACTTTTTTCATCAGAAGGTGTTCCTGCCAATTGAATCGTTAAACCGGAGGAATATTACCAGCCTGAATCAGGGCTGTCAATCGGTTAATCCAGGGAGACGAAGATCACAACGAGTTCCAAACTCAAGGCTTGACTTTACGCCAAGCAAGATTACAATTGGCTAAATTTCCAAAGGAGTTTTAAGGAGGCATTTCTATGGCAGACACGTATGAGGGAATCAAGGCAATCATCGTCGATTTGTTGGGCGTGGACGAAGCGAAAATCACGCCAGAAGCGCGTTTCCGTGAGGATCTGGAGGCCGACTCCCTTGACCTAGTTGAGTTGATCATGGCTTTCGAGGACAAATTTGGCGGTGAGATTTCCGACGAAGATGCCCAGACGATCACCACCGTGGGTGAGGCGGTCAAGTACATCGACACCCATATGTAATATTCGAACCTTTAAAGAACATGCGGGCGCTCAGCGCCCGCATTGTTCTTAATTTTCGCTCGCTTAGGCCAGCAGGCTGGGGATCTCCTCCGGATGCTTGGCAACCTTTACCCCCACAGCTTCCAGAGCCCGGATTTTATCAGAGGCCAAACCTGAGCCGCCTTCCACAATGGCGCCGGCGTGTCCCATGCGCTTTCCGGGGGGAGCGGTTTGACCGGCTATAAAGCTGACGACGGGTTTGGTCATGTGATCGGCAATGAACTCAGCCGCTTTTTCCTCATCGGTCCCGCCGATTTCTCCAATCAATACCACTTGATCGGTGCCGGGATCCTCCTCAAACATGCTCAGGCAATCGATGAAGTTTGTGCCGTTTATCGGATCGCCGCCAATGCCTACGCAGGTGCTCACACCCTTCCCAACCAGCTTGAGAGCATACAACACTTCATAGGTGAGCGTGCCTGAACGGGATACGACGCCCACATTTCCGGGAATAGCGATATCGCCAGGAATAATTCCAACTTTCGACTCGCCGGGAGTGAGCAACCCGGGGCAGTTGGGTCCGACCAGACGCACGCCTTTTTGATCCAGGTAGTTGCGCACACGCATCATGTCCTGAACGGGCAGCCCTTCGGTAATACACACAATCAAGGAGACGCCGCTATCGGCTGCCTCGAAGATAGCATCTGGGGCAAAGCGCGCTGGGACGAAGATCACGCTGGTGTTGGCGCCGGTGGTGTCCACAGCGATTTTGACCGAGTCTAGCACCGGGATCTTGCCATCTAAAACCCACTCGCCGCCTTTCCCAGGCGTGACACCGGCAACCACGTGGGTGCCATAAGCGACCATTGCCTGGGTATGGAATAATCCTTCATTGCCTGTGATGCCTTGCACCACCAGGCGGGTGTTTTTATCAATCAGAATGCTCATAGGGCCTCGAAAAAACGCTTGATCGAGAGTCGATCAAGAAGCCATGGCAGCGGACACAGATTTTTTAGCTGCGTCAGCCAGGGTTTCGGCAGTGATCATATGCGCATCTGCCAGGATACGGCGGCCTTCTTCGGCGTTTGTGCCTACCAGACGGATAACCATCGGCACATTGGTCTTGACTTCGTTCAAGGCTTCCAGGATACCCCGCGCAACTTCGTCCCCGCGGGTGATACCGCCGAACACGTTGAACAGGACCGCTTTCACATTGGGGTCAGAGAGGATAATCCGCAGCGCGGCAGCCACCTTATCAGAGCTGGCGCCGCCTCCAATATCCAGGAAATTGGCAGGCTCGCCGCCAAAGAGCTTGATGATATCCATGGTAGTCATCGCCAATCCGGCGCCATTGACCATACAGCCGATGCTGCCATCCAGTTTGATAAAAGATAGGCCGTATTTGCGCGCTTCGACTTCGGATGGGGCTTCCACATCCAGATCGCGCATTTCCACCAGGTCGGGGTGGCGGAACAGGGCGTTGTCGTCCAACACCATTTTGCCATCCACAGCTACCAGGCGACCATCCGCATTGATCACCAATGGGTTGATCTCAGCCAGGGTGGCGTCGCAGCTGACATAAGCCTGCCAGAGACCCGATGAAATCTGGCCAAATGCACGCCAATGCTCACGCGGAAGATCGATGCCAGCAGCAATGTCGCGCGCCTGGTAATCGCGCAAGCCCAACAGCGGATCGATATGGACTTTAATGATTTTTTCAGGGGTCTTTGCAGCCACTTCTTCGATATCCACGCCGCCTGCTGAGGAAGCCATCATCACAGGCTTACGCGCGGCGCGATCGTTTGTTATCCCCAGGTAAATTTCTTTTTCGATCTGGGCAGCCTCGTCGACCAGAACTTTGCGAACCGGTAGACCTTTGATTTCCATTGCCAGTATTTGAGCTGCTAAGTCTTCGGCTTCTTTCGGATTTTTTGCCAGCCGGATACCGCCTGCTTTGCCACGCCCGCCCACCAAAACCTGGCTTTTAATGACAACGCGGCCACCCAACTCTTCTGCAACTTGCCGTGCTTCTTGTGCGGTAGCCGCTACGCTTCCCTTTGGTATCGGGACGCCATACCTGGCAAAGATTTGTTTCGATTGATATTCGTGAAGTTTCATTAAGAGCGTATCTCCTATTTGGGCCAGTAGCCCGGTCCCAACCAAAAGAAAATTATACCATCGAACCCCGGGACGGTCGCATCACGGGTGGATTTCCAGCGAGTAGAGCAAATTGTCCAGCACGGTGATCTCTGGGGTAAAGTTAGCTGCTGGTTCACCATCCAAGAGAGCCTCTGTCTCTGCTACATACTCCGGGAAGCGATCGATAAAATCGTCGGACAAATCGACCGAGTCCGCCGGTGGGAGCACAGGGTTCGATACCGGGAAGATGGCGGAAATGTAATACAGACCATCCTCCGTCAACCCCTGAAAAGTGTAAAACATGCTTTCGTTGTTGATTGGCCAGGCAGCCTGTCCATATTGGGTGAGATAGCGGATGCCTGAGCCGTTCTTGAAATCCAGGTAAGTGAATTGGGTTTGCATCATCTGGGCTGCATTCCAGGTTGGCAGGAAGGGTAAGCCGCTTTCCGGAACGGTCATTGAGCGCTCGGCTAACAAGCGGCGCAAATCTCCAACAATGGTGGATACCCCCTCGCTCAACTGAGCATACTCTTCAACCGGATAAACGATGATCTGCGGGTTGTGAAAGGTATTCTGCAGGATATAATCGCTGAAAGAAAACTGAGTATGACCCGGGGTAATTTCCCACGGGGGAATATCCTCCCCAGTTGCAGCTGGGATGATCTGACCTTCAGCGGCCGAGGCGATCTCAGGTCCGAAGGAAAAGCTTACCCCTTCATAAGATATCGTGGGAGCCTCGATGGACGGGGTGGGTTCCTCGTTGGCTTGCGGGGCTTCGGTTTGTTCGGGTTCACCGGCTCCCGCTTCCAGGACGGGGATTTGCACAGTCACGACCACGGTTTCGACCGGGGCTTGGGTTTCCACCAACACCGGCACTTCAACAGGCAGCTCATCCTGAATCGTCTGGACGGAGGATATGCTAAAAAAGTAATAGCCGGCAACAGCAGCAGCCACACACAAACAACAAACGACCACAACTCCGACAATCAAGAAGATCCACCACGGGCGTTTTGGGGAGTTTGGCTGGCTAGGGGACGGCGGGGGGGTGTAGGGCGGGTAGGGTGGGGTTTTGGGCGGGGGCGGAGTCCCCATCGCTGGAGGAGTGACAGGCGGGATATGCAGGACGGTGGGCGGCTGTTCGGGCTCCAGTTGAGCTGGAACATCCGAAGGGCGTGAGTAGTCCAAAGGCGCTGGGCTGATCAGAGTTTCATCGCTGGGAGCGGGCGAGCTGCCTGGCACAGGCTGCCCGCAGGCTTCACAGAAGTGAACACCCGGTGATAGAGGCGCCCCACAATACTGGCAGAAATTTTTCGGTTCGTTCATGATTTACCTCATGCGATTGCCAAGAACCTGCTTGAGCAGCTTCCGGGCGTCGTTTGTGTTGGTGTTACGCAATTCCAGATTCATCTTTCCCGCAATAGAATCAATGCGCAATACATCGGGGCTGTTATCTTCAATGTCCCCCATATGGATACGAGCAGATTTTATCTGGCTGTGAGGGATATAGGTGTTGTCCGGATGCTGGCTGAGGATTTGCTCTACTGGCATGGTGAGATACTTTTGCCAGAAACCAGTGCGCGAGCCCCACACGGCAGCCGTACGTGCCAGAAAACCTTTCCCCTGGTTTTTGGCTTGTTCGGCAGCGTTTTGGGCTTCGTCCTTCATCATCTGGTCGGTTAGCGTGGCAAAAATAATGCGCTGAGGCGTGATGACCAGGTTATAGGTAATAGATTTGAAGAGGCCTTTCTTTTGGCTGGCATACGGGATGACCCCCAAGACGGGCTCCTGAATGGCAGCCGGTTGAGGCAATGGTGGTTGAGGTACAGCCGGAGCTTGCGGCGAGGATATCGGAGCCGCGGGTAGCGACTGCCCGCATTGACCACAAAAACGCGCCTCCGGGTTGAGCGGCGCGCCGCAGGCGGAACAGAATTTCGGTGGAAGAACCAAAGTTAACCTCCCCAGATTGGAGATACCTCGTCGTAGGTCGGCAAGGTTAACCCAAGAATAACGGATTTCACCCATCCCCTCAAGTGATGAGTGTCATATATTTGTCCGGTATCTATCCAAACCTATTGGTTCCACGCCCAGAACCAATAAGCCAGGCCTTTCCATTCCCCCCAGAGCTCGAAAGCAGCTTCCACTTCCGCCGGGCCGACCGGTTCACCCTGGTGCCATTCCTGCGAGACCATTTTCAGGGCCCACGAATCAATCGGGATGGAATCGTAACATCCCAAGATATTGAGCAGGTTGGCAACTGCATAAGCGCCCACTCCTTTGATCCCCAACAGGCGTTTGCGCAATTCAGCGGAAGGCAGATGGTCTGTTTTGAGCGTCTCGAGGTCGACATCGCCTCCATGGACGGCGCGCGCCAACCCGAGCACAAAAGGGGAGCGAAAGCCCAGCCGTGCCTGGTTGCGCAGGTCTTCTTCTGCCAGCACAGCCAGCGATGCTGGAGACGGGAAGGACCGTCTTTGTGAGTCGGAGGGCAGGGCCTCGCCATATAGCGACACCAGGTTTTGAACCATGCGGCGAGTGCCCGACCAGCTTGTATTGACGGTGAGCATGGTCTTGACCACATCCTCGAAAAGGGTGGGAGAACGCAGCACACGCCCGTGAGCGTTGGGTTCCACATGCGCCAGCTTGGGTTCGCTGCGCGCCAGGGCGTAGAATTCGCTGAAATCCATATCCAAGCCCAGCATCCAGGTGACTTTACGGGCAGCTTCTTCGTACTCGGTGGAGGTCAGATCATCCTGAAGCTCCAGGCTGATCCCATCCGGCGCAGGGTGGATCCGGTATTCGAGGACGCGTCCGCTTTCCAGGCGGTCGATATACCGCAGCTCATTGTTATGATCTTCGCTACTGAAGGGCGCAAGCTGAATCCAGCCGTGCGAGCGGACCACGGATGAAAATGAAAAAGGCGGGCAGGCGGATAGATTTATTTGCATGCGTTCCCCCCCCAGGCTGGATAACCCTGATGATTCTTTTGGAGAGGGCTCGATTTTATCAAATTCGTTCCTCAATGATATCAGCTTTCGGTTCTATTGATATACTTACTTTCTGTGTGCTGAATGGTTCTTCCTGCTGTGGACTCTATAAGCGAGTTCAAAGGCGATGCGCTTATGATTTCTACCTCCTCTCGAATTCAACCTGAACCCACCGCCCGAGCGCGTAAATTGTGGATTGAGACCGGTTGGCACATACTCCCGCCACTGGTTTATCTATTGGCAATGTTACGCTTTTTCCCCTATTGGAACATGTTTTGGCTGTATTTTGATGAAGGCTACGATTTGATGAAAGCGTTGTTGGTGCTGCGCGGGCATGCTTTGTACAGCCAGATTTGGAATGATCAGCCACCGCTTTTTACATACCTGAACACGATCCTGTTCCGGATAAATGGGCCCGGCGTCTACGCCAGTCGACTGCTGGTTTTGTTTTTTTCTTGTATTTTGATATGGGCTGTGGTGCAGTACATGCGCCTGGCATGGGGTCAACGGGCTGCAATTATCGTAATTATTCTGCTGATCCTGCTTCCCTATTTTCCCCTGTTGAGCGTTGCGGCCTTAGTTGGTCAGCCTGCCCTGGCACTGGCGACAGTCTCATTGTTTGCCGTGCTACTGTGGCACCAAAGAAAAAATAAAGCCTATCTCATTCTTTCCGCATTTGCTCTCAGCCTTTCGATCTTGAGCAAGTTGTATACACTCGTCCTGGCTCCGGTACTGGTCGCTGGCTTGTTGAGTGCCGAATTTGTTCGACCGGACGGACAAGAAAACTGGCTGAAACGGTTGCAACCTGCTTTAATCTGGCTGGTGATATTTTCCGGGGTATCTCTGTTCTCCGGGCTCATCCTGGTCGGACCTGAGAATTTCATACAACTTATCCGGCCTCACCTGGCTGCCTCCCAGACCGCTGTTTACCAGGTCGATGAACAACACCACTCGATAATCTTCTGGTTGCGTGGTTCCTGGACGATCTTCCTCCTATCGGCGTTTGCCATCGTTGACATGATCCGCCAACATCGTTGGTTCATGTTGTATCCATTAGCCTGGATGATAACGGCCATCCTGGTGCTGCTTTTCACTAGGATTGTGTGGTCTCATCATCAATTGCTGGTCACAATCCCCGTTGCGATGCTGGCTGCCGGAGGGGCGGCTGAGATGCTGCACAGGATTTCAAGTCTTTTCCTGACTCGCCGGATACGATTTTCTCGTTTCATGGTGGCCTTGATGGGTTTGGTCGCGATTAGCCTGGTATTGTTTCAACGATTGCCGGATATTTTCTCATTGTTTAGCACATCGAATTCGATCACAGATCAGGAAAAAGCGCCTCTTGAAGAAAAGATCTTGCGCAAAATCCACCAATACTCGAGTCAAACCAATTGGATGGTAACCGATATGCCCATGTACGCCTTTCGGGCGAATATCCTGGTACCTCCCAACCTGGCGGTCACTTCCTGGAAGCGATTCGCCTCCGGTGAATTGACAGAGACCGAGATCATCGCCACGGTACAAGAATATAAGCCCGAACAAGTCCTGATCGGGCGCTTTGATTTTCCACTTCTAGACCAGTTCTTGCAACAAGATTATCAACTCATCTTCGAACGGGATGGGACCACCATGCTGTATGTGAGGAAAGATTTGCTCAAATGAACATACCTGGCTAACAGAACACGCTTACGCCACGCGGGAGGCTGGCGTAACATGGCAAGCGTGTTATGGCTTGTATAGCCACGCTATGGCAGTGTGAAGTGCAGCAGACGGCTGTTATTGGTATCGCTCACCCAGATACCGGTTGGACCCGCGGCGACAGCGCCAGGCAGATCGAAATTGCCTGCTCCGACCCCAAACTCGCCCCAATAGCGCACGAAATCACCGGCGGTGGTGAATTCTAAAATTCGGTAACCTTCGGGATCGACAGCGAACAAGCTGTTGCCATACACGGCGATAAACGGCTTGTTATCGAGGGACTGCCCGTACCAGGCTACCACATCCCAACTCGTCAGAGGCGAATAACTGCCATCAGAGGCCTTCAGGAAAACCTGGATGCGTTGGTTCCAGGTGTCGGCGACAAAAACCTGTCCTAGAGCATCTGTGGCGAGTCCCACAGGTTCATCGAATTCACCAGGGAGCAAGCCTGCCTGGCCAAATTGGGTGAGGAAATTTCCATCTGCATCGAACACCACGACGCGCTTGTTGCCGGTATCGGTGACCAGCACGCGGCCTTCCGGATCGACTGCCACGGCGCGCGGGCCATAGAAGCCGAATGGATCCTCGGTCTGGCTGATGCCATACCCCCAGGAGGTGACAAATTCACCATCGGGGGTAAATTTCTGGATGCGATTATTCCAGGTATCCGCTACATACACCGAGCCATCCGGTGCGACTGCGATCCCCCATGGCTCATTGAAGGTGCCAGGGGGCGCTTCGACACTTTCTGTACTGGCAGCGAAGGAACCCCAACCCTTCAACAAGCTGCCATCTGGACCCAAATGCTGGATGCGGTGGTTTTCGGTATCTGCCACATACAGGCTGCCATCCGCCGCCAGGGCTATGCCGCGCGGGCGCATGAACTGCCCCGGCTCGCTGCCGGTGGACCCAACGATATAATCCGCTTCCAGACTGACGCCCTTGCCCTCATAAGGATCTGCAACCACCTCTTCCACAGTGGGGCTGACGCCGTAATTCCACAGGCTGGCGATGACATCCTTGCGGATGTACAGGCGGAACTTGTGGTTGGGCGTCCAGTTTTGCAAGCTCATATCCGTGTTGGTGAGCTGGCTATACAGGGTGTAATCACGGTTCATCCAGACATCGAAGACAGCCGCGCGCATTTGGGGGTCGGTGAGGGCGTCGAACAGGCGATCCCAGGTCAGACCAAAGTAATCCTGGTTGGGCCACCAGATACGGGTAAATTCGAACATGTTGTAGGCTTGGCCGACCACGGGTTCGATTTTGCCATAATTCTTATCCCCCACCAGGATCGCTACCGCTTCGCGCTGGGCGCGGGTTGGGTTGGCTGCAAAATAATCCTTGTTGGTGTAATCGCGCAGATACCACCAATAGGGATAGGTCGTATCATCGTCATAGGCCACGCGCATGCCCAGGCCGTTGGTGGTGCGGCGGGAGATTTCTTCGATCTGCTGAAGGGCCTGCTTGGGACCGGGCGCCATGTGTGCATAGACCAGGTATTCGGTAGCGTTGTCGTAGTTGATGAAAGACGCTCGCCAGGCTGCCCGGGCGGTGATCACAGCCAACAAAGCGAAGGCTACCAAGAGGACCAGCCGGTAAAACTGGGTCGGCTGCCAATCGCGCACCAGGCGCGCCATTCCCCAGCCGCTGAATGCTGCGGTGAGCAACGCGGTCAGGAAGGTGCTGGTTGCCTGCAATTGTGCGAGCTCTTTTCCCTGGAAAGGCGGATTGCCGCCCATGAGCGAGCCGACAGTTGCCAGCAGGCTGAGGAAGAAAACCGGCAGCACCAGAATGACCAACCAGCCACTCCAGGTGCGCAACACATTCCAATGGGTGGTTTCGACCATGCGTCCCAGGAACCAGGCGGCTACTACGATCATTGGCAGGCTAATATGCAAGGTAAGCCAGGGCATCTTTTCGCCCGCAATGGAGTAAGCCAACAGGCTGGTGAGCGACCAAAAGCCAAACAAGGCGATTGGGAGGAGGGGATTGCTGATTGTCGACTGTTGATCGTGGATGGTTCTTGATTCGGGAGGATTGACCTCCGGCAAGTCGTTATCTTCCAATGTTGGGATGGGAGCGACTGAGGCGTTACGCCGGACCAACAGCCACAACAAGGCTGCCAGGCTGCCGATTGCAGGCAAGAACTCATAGATGGGCACCTGGATCAGACCGTAATAGTACCAGGGCTGGCTGCCGCGATTGACTGCCTGCTGCTCTACCCAATAACCCAGCGAGCCCACCAAACCAGTGATAAAACCGAAGCCGTTGGTGAAGATGGATGTGTATAAAACAGTGAATATGCCATAGAAAATCGCTGCGCTTACCAGCCAAATTTTTCGGTTCCACAGCCAACCAATGCCGATAGCCGCCAGGGCAAAGATGGCAACAAAAATAGCGTCGAGTATGATGGTTTGGGAATCGGTGTAGCTGATCGGATTGATCCCAAGCATTTTGACCGGGAAGGGCGCCAGCATGGGTAGCACCATCGTACCCAGGACGATTGCCAGATCAAAAGAGCGCTCCTGGCGCAGGCCCTCCCAGGTATAGCCGCGGATGGCAATATAAGCGGCTCCCAGCAATACAAGCCCCGCAGCCGCAAAGACGACCAACGGCAGGCGGCTGGCTGCCGGAGACGCTGAAGGGGCTGCACCTTCGTCCTCTTGACCCGGAACGGCTGGAGCGACTGTTTCTGTGGATTGTTCGGCTGGGGCGGCGCGCTGCAGAGCCTGCACCCCGCCCGCGGTTCCCATGAGTAATGCCGCAATGATCAGGGCGATCAGAAAACGATTGCGGTATTCGGGATGCGGCCAATCCCGGGTGGACAGGCGGATCACCAGCACAACTGCCAGGAAAACCAGCGCCTGAGCCGTATAGATAAAGGCCGTCTCTTTCGAAGCAAAGTGCAGGCTTACCGCCGCGGCGAGCGCATACAGGTAAGCTGGTTTACCGGTGTCGAAATAACGCAACATCGCCCACAGAGTGAGCAGGCCCCAAAGATTCACGAAAGCTTCATTGCGGGCATACCGGCCGTAATACAGCATATAGGGGGAGATGGTCATCAAGACAGCGCCGATCAGCGCCCCGGCGCGCCCCAAATAGCGCCGGTAATACCAGAGAAAAGCCACGCTGGCGAAGCTAAAAAGAGCTGCCGGGAGGCGAGAAGTGAAATCGTTGGAGCCAAACAGGTAATACGTCAATGCGATGGCATGGAATTGGAAGGGTCCATGCGTGACGGGATCGTGTGAGTAGCCATTACCCTGTTCGAAGAGCCAGGAGAAGTAAACGTGCGAGGTTTCATCGTGACTCATCACACGCAGGCCTAAATCATAGACGCGCGTGATGAGGGCGACGATTAAGATGATTGCAAATAGAGCGTGTTCCCAGTTCAGTTTCTGGAGATTGAAGACCGATCTATCTAACCAGGAGGTACGTTTCTCGACGTTTTCCATCAAGGCTCCTTACGGGCAATTTTGGGGCTGTAATTCCATCGGTCAAGGCGTGAGGATGGGAGCATGACCGTTTGGGGTATCGGCTGCGCTATACGACACAGGCAGGGTTGTAGCGGGGGGCGCCAGGGGAGTGGGCACAGGCCTGGGATTCTCAACTGGGTGAAGCTGAGGCAAGGGCTGGGGTCGGGCGGTTTGTGCGAACGCCGGTGGGAAAGCGGAGGCAGCGTTCATCCTGGCGGGCACTGACCAGGCAGTTGCCAGCGCAGGGGTGGCAGGCGTGCCGAAAGGCTGTAAGCTGTTGAACGCCCCATTCAGGAAGAGCAGGGTGATGACTGCTATTCCCAGCCAGGGCGCCCATCCCCGGTTGATAATCGAGCGACCGGCGCGGTTCGAGTTGATCGCACGCAGTTCTAATCGCTGGCGCAGGCGCTCTTGAAATGAGCCTGGAGGGGTAAAAACCTTTCGGATTGCCTGCCGGGCAACCTCCAGAGCGCGGGCGTCATCTGGCGATAGATCGGTTGTATCTACGGGACGGTTTGCCAGCATGCGATCCAGCTCGGCAGAGAAGCGGTCGGGGTCAGGCGTTTTCATAGGATATTCCTGCGCCTTCCAGGCGGGCGCGCAGCTTGTGAACTGCGCGGTATACGATCACGCCGATGTTGGCATCGCTGAGGCCCGTGATGGCGGCAATACGCCGGTTGGTGAAACGGGCGCCAAACTTCAGGCTCAAGATGTCGCGTTCACGCTCGCTCAAGGCTTCGAAGGCTCGCAGCAATGAGCTTTGCAGCTCACTTTCGATCATTCGCTCCTCGGGGGTGGGATCGTTTCCTGGCTGCGCTTGAACACTCTCCAGGGGCAAACAAGCGGTCCGATGGCGGGATTGCAGGTGGTCGTTGACTAAATTGCGGGCGATGGCGAATAACCAGGCGCCAAAGGGAGCGCGCTCGGCGCGGTATTGATCCAGGCGGTCCAGGGCTCTCTCAAAAGTCTGGGCGGTCAGGTCTTCGGTGATGTGAGCATCCCCGCAGCGATAATGAATGTAGCTCACCACCCGGAGGTAATATTCATCATAGAGGCGCAGAAAGTCGAGAGGCTGTAAGGCACGCGCGGTATCTCCAGCCAGGTTGAGGGCTGTGGGGCTGGACTTGGAGAAAGAATTCTCTTGCGCAGTCATATGGCTCTACTGGTTAATACGTGAAACCCCGCCCGGTATTACAAGGCAACCGGGAGGGAATCCTTGCGGTAAGGGTTATTTTACCCTAAGGGAACCAGGAATGAAGGAAACCAGCCTGGTAATTGACGGTTGCAGTTGGCTGGATTTATAATGCTTTTCCATGCTCAAACGATTTTCCCTGTATCCATTTTTGTGGATTTTGTTCGTTATATTCAATCCGTTGATCAACAACCTGGATCAGGCCAATCCCGCCCAGGCTTTTCGACCTCTGGTTGTGTTCTTGTTGGTCGCAATCTTCACACTGTTGCTGATGCGAACGATTACGAAGGACTGGCATTATGCTGGTTATCTTACCTTCCTGATACTATTCTGGTTTTTTATTTACGGTCATCTGCACAATCTAATTTCCGAGATACTGCCTGAAGAGCACGTCAAGGCTTCTCCTTCGATTTTGCTCGGGGTGTTGACGCTTATTGTGATCATCCTTGGCTTGAGAAAGACCTGGAGCCGGCTGGGAGGCTCCAGGCGGGTGACGCCGTTCCTCAATCTGGTTCTCATACTGGCGGTAATCAGCCAGGCGCCGTTTGGAGTGATGGAATTTGTCAAAAGTTCTCCAAACACGACATGGCAATCCGCAGTGGTAAGCCAGCCGCAGGAAGCAACGTCATCCAGGACACTCGATTGCTCCATCAGCCCGGATATTTACTGGATCGTGCTGGATGGATATGGCAGGGCGGATGTCCTGGAGGAGTTATATGGCGTGGATAACCACTCCTTCCTGGCTTCGCTCGAGGGCAAAGGTTTTTACATTGCAGATCGAAGCCATTCGAACTATATCCAGACCGTCTATTCGATCCCCTCCGTACTCAACTTGAATTTTCTCAAGCCCATGCCGGCAAATGTGAGCGGCTACGATTACTTCCCGGCGTTGATCGCCAATAACCAAATGATGGATTTGCTCCGTCCTTGCGATTACCGTATGGTCTCTTTTGAAACCGGCTTTTTCTTCACCACAAATCCAGATTCCGATATCTATTTTTCCTTTGGAAGCGCTCTAACGGAATTCGAAGAGCTATTGCTGGCAGGCACACCCCTGGATTACCTGGTGGATAAACTGAATCTAGAGACGCCGAAACACAGTTACGCGGCTCACCGCGGGCGCGTTCAATTTACCTTTGAAAAACTAGCCCAACTGCCAGAATCACCTGGACCGAAGTTTGTCTTTGCCCATATCATCTCACCCCATCCCCCCTTCGTATTCGATGCTGAGGGTAATCCAACCCGTCCCAACCGCGGTTATTCCATTGGCGACGGGAACGATTACCGGGGAAGCTGGGAAGAGTACCGCGGGGGGTATGCTGAACAGGTGCAGTATGTCAACACACTTGTTGAAAAGACCATCACCGCCATCATCAGCCGGTCTGCGACCCCGCCGGTGATCATTATTCAGGGCGATCACGGCCCGGGAGGTTTTCTGAATTGGGGGACACCCGGTCAAAGCTGCTTATGGGAGCGCGCCTCCATCCTGAACGCCTATTATCTTCCCAATGGGGGAACGGAACTCCTCTACCCAGACATCACGCCGGTAAACTCGATGCGAGTTGTTTTGAACGCATACTTTGGCGCTAACCTGGAGTTACTGCCCAGTGCGACCTACTTTACCTCTCACGTGCTGGGAGGTGAATTCATCGACATTACGGACCGGCGCGATTCCAGGGCGAATTGCAATTGAGGGCGCGCGCCCGGGCTTGTGTTCTGTACAGTTTCGACCTGTGCTCACAACAGGGCAGGGGGGGACCAAGCCTGGTGAGTGGCTCAACTCGATCTGATTCGCACTCGGGTAACCCTTACGGGAGGCAGTGAAAACTTATCTAATTACGGACGGAAGATAAATTATGGAATCTCCAATAGCGCGCTGCCTGGCTTCATTCACCGTCAGGCCGACGTAATCAGCCAGAGGACCAAGACGCTGCATCTCGTCCGCGATGATTTGCTGAAGACCTCCACTTGAAACTGCGGAGAGGTGGGTCAGGAAACTCTCGATCGCATCCACCTGAGCCTGGGTGATCTGCGCGCTGCCATCGCCAGCAACGAGGCTACGAAGGTTTTCTTGCCAGAGCTCCACTGCAGCTACAGCCTCTGCACGCAAGGACTCATTCATCAGGATATTGACCAGGATCTCCGGGTTACTGCGGTAGTACATCTCCACGTAGCGGCGACCATCTGGGGTGGACTCGAGAATAAAATCCCGCACCTGGTAAATGAGGGGCAGGTCAATCGCATCCTCGCCTGGAGAGAGGGGTTGAGAAGCCGGCAGCTCCAGATCATTCAAACATAAGACTGCGCAAGCGCAATCAATGAATACCTCTACCTGGGCGCTGCTGGTCAAAGAACCATTGGATATCGTGTAGCCGAAAGAATCGGATGCTCTAGCTTCTTCCAGGATATATGCAGCAGAATGAGATGTAAGGATGCCTGCTGTGCCATAGATTGGTTGGGTCACCTCGATCAATTCCAAAAACTCCCCGCCATCATTATCCACAACGTTGAGAATTACATACAATGGAAGGCTGTGCTGATTTCCGTCCAGGATAAACACGTCATCGACCGCCTGCGGGGGCAAACTATCCCGATTAATGGTGATTTTCCAGGCATCCACACCCTGCTCGATAACCAGGTCCTGGTCTTCCGGTACGGGGGGAAGCGTGCTGCTGCGGCTGTTGGTGCGGGTAAAACCGAATTGGAGCTGAGCGCCGTTGACGGAAAAATCAGGATGATCGCCTGAGCCATCCACGGCGAGAAAATCGGTTGCGGTCAGGTTGAATAATTTTCCAAATTCCCAATTGTGGCTCGAATTTTCGGCGATGAAACGGATGAACTGCGGGGAGCGGAAGAGACGACCGCCTTGATAGATGACGGGCTGGGTGGTGCTGAAAGCTTCGGGGAATGGGAAACTGAGGATGATCCCGATCTCTTCGTAATCGAGAGCGGTGATCGGGCCTTCAACAGAAGGATCATAACTCTCTACGGTGTAAATATGCGTTACTGCAAGGGTCGCAAAGTCTGCGCCAGAGACAGGGGGGAGGCGATGGGACATCCAGCGGAATGGTCCATCTCCAAAACCACCATTCAGCTGCTGAGTTACTGTATAAGTAGATCCGCTTGTGGCTTCAGCGGAAACAATCCAATCTTCTATAAGGAAGTCGTGATCTGAGATGTAGGCAGGTGGCAGCGGGATATCTGGTGCAAAATCGGGTGGAGCAGCCCGACCCGGCCGATGCGTGCGAATTCCGAACACAATGGTCGCTAAAATCAGAACCGAGGCAATCTTGTTCTTCATTGAGACCCTCGCAGCAGGTACTTGATTCCTAAGGCGCCCAGTCACAAACCTCGGACGATCTCGACAGCCGACGCCCCAAATTACCATTTTGGAGATGAGTTCTAGTATATCAATTTGGACAAATGTTGTCTAGATCATTGATGGATGCGTAACATGCTCGAAAATCCCTCATTACTAACGATCCCTCACGGACTGCAGAGCAGGTGGGGATGATCCGCCGAGACTGAAAGCGGTTAAGGTTAAATTATCTGCCTTTGGTCGTCGTTTGCTTGCGTGGGGGTTGCCAGGCACGCGCTTTATTGGGTGAGGTGGAGCTGGCTTTCCTCGGGCTAGCACCTGCTTTTGCGGGTTTGCCTCTTAACCTGGCGACCTCCGCCTCGTTTAGAACGCGCCACTCGCGCGGTTTGAGGCTGCCCAAAAGCAGTGTGCCGATGCGCACGCGGATGATGCGCACCACCGGCAATCCGAGCTGGGATCCTGTCTCCCTAATCTGGCGCTTGCGCCCTTCACGCATGATTACGCGCAGCCAGGCGCCTTTGCCCTGCCCGGACTCGATGCGCACCTCAGCCGGGGCAGTGCGGTAGCCATCCTCCAGAACCACGCCGCGCCGCCAGGTATCCAACTGCCGCTCATCGGGACGGCGCGCCACTAACACCCGGTATTCTTTTTCGTGCCCGTAGCGCGGATGGGTAAGCATATTTGTCAGCTCGCCATCGTTGGTGAGCAGCACTAGGCCTTCGCTGTCTACGTCCAAACGACCCACTGGGTAAAGGGTGCCGCCTTCCGGTACCAGGCTGCGCACGGTGGGGCGCGGGTCGGGAGCCTCGACGGTGGAGAGCACGCCGCGCGGCTTATAGACGGCGATGTACGCCAGGGCTTCAGCTTTGGGAAGGAGGCGCCCATCGACCATGATCTGGTCTTTGGCGGCGTCGGCTTTGCCCCCCAGGATGGCGGTCACGCCGTTGACGCGCACGCGCCCGGCGCTGATGATCTCTTCACAGGCGCGACGCGATCCCAACCCGGCGCTCGCCATGATCTTTTGAAGTCTTTCTTCCATAAAGGGAATTATACCCGAGCGGAGCCTAAGGACACTGGATCACACCCTGCGACCACAAGCAGCCGCCGCAGGCAGGGAATTCATTTCCCAGGCAGTCCTCTTCGTTTGCTACTGAGAGATCGCAGCCGCCACAGAAGGTGCAGGGTGCAAAGCCAAAACTCTGCACGCGCTGGCGGTAGGTGACGTATTCTTCGTCCAGCCAGATGTCTTGCAGGTCTCGCTTGTTAACATTATCCACCACGTGCCGGCGGATATGGCGCTCTTTGTTATGCAGGTAGCTGGTGTGGGTGTGCATGAGCGGCCAGCACGGGCTCACGCCGCCATCCCAGGCAATAGACATGGATCCGCTCTCGATGAAGTTACACACATCGTTCGCGCCGCTCAGATTATTGCCTGCCAGGCTGACGCTGGCCCCGCTGTTCAGCACCTCAAAAAAAGCCCTTTGGGTGTATTCGTTGATATCCATTTTGGGCATGCTCAGGCGCGGCAACCAGGGAGAAGACATATAAGCGATGTTCTTGAGAGTATTCTTGTACAATCTCTCTTCCAGCATTTCCTCGGTGTATGGCATGACATTGCTGACCGAGTACAGCGTGGCGCCCACCTGGCGGCCTAGCTTAAGCACGGCTGGCAGGTCCTGGATGTTGCGCTGCATGGCAACGAAGGCAATGCCGATCACCGGACGCGGGTGGTGACCACCGGGGCGCATTTTGCGCAGGCGGGTGAGGTTTTCGATCACGGTGGGCAGCTCTGCGCCCAGGCGCACGTCAGCATAAGATTGCGGGGTCGCGCCATCAATGGATACCCACAAGACGTCCAACCCGGCTTCGATCAACTGGCGGGCGCGTTTTTCGTTGAGCAGGGTGCCATTGGTGATCAGTTCGACGCGCGCTCCCACCGCTTTGACCCTGGCAATCCATTCGATGGTGCGCGGGTGAAACAAGGGTTCTCCCAGCCCGCCGAAAAAAACACTGGGCATGGGGTCCAGCTTCTGCAGGCCGAGTAAGATTCGATCGAAAGTTGCCTTGTCCATGCGCCCCAGCGGCTGGTCCCAGCCGCTGCGGATGCACATCAAGCAGTCCAGGTTGCAGCGATCGGTGGGCTCGATGTAGACCTTCGCCAACTGGGTAACCGGACGGTGCAGGCGCAAGTGGTTGCCGCTCTCTTCAACCCGAATTTTAGCGCCTTGTTTCAAGCCAAATCGAGCTGCCAGGGATGCCGGGAGCACTAGATCGCCGCGTTCGTTGACAGTAGCAAAGGATTCTTCGGAATTGGACATAGTCAATGGTGTTTAAGATCTTCGGATAAGATTGTGGGTAAATCTTACCCCAGGAATTAACCGAATACAGGTAACATTTGTCACCAATGCGCGGTGGCATTTATCGGGTATCGATGCGAAATCGCCCGATACCGATGGCGAAGAAAACCAGCGCAAAACCGAGCAAAACGCCCGCTGGTAGCAAAACCTGGGTGAAACCCAGGCCGCGCATGGACAAATGGGTGAATCCCTGCATAGCCCAGGTCGTGGGGAGCGCCAGGGAAATGGTGCGCGCCAGTGGAGGAAAGAGCTCTGTCGGCCACCAGCAGCCCCCCATGAGCGCCATGACCATGCCCAATAACATACTCAGGTTGGTAGCTTGCTTCGTGGTTTTGATGAAAGTGCTCATCATCACACCCATGGCAACGGCGGCCAGTCCAAAACTCACCATCATCAACGCCAAACCGGACGGGGAGCTGCCCCAATTGATCTTCATACCATAGGCACCAAAACCGACCAGCAGCACCATCTGCAAGATGCCAGCGCCCAATTGCCCGAGTATGGCCCCTATTAGCAACGTGCTGGCAGAGGTGGGGGTGGTGAGCAGGCGTGGCAGGGTTTTGATCTGGCGTTCGTAAGCCAGGTAACCGGAGATTCCCAGCAAGGGTACAAACACCCAGGTGACCATCTGCCCCGTGGCAGCCTGTGCGCCCTGGTCGTATTCGCGAGTGTTGATGGTCTCTGGCAGGGTACTCAGGATGCGATCTGGCGCTGCATCATAAGCAGCCCGCGCCTGCTCCAGGCTGGCTGCAAAATAAGCCTGGCGCTCCGCAAGTGAGCCAAAAGGCTGCCGGCGCTCGGCTTCAGCCAGCGCAAGATGAGCGGCTTGCCAGGGCCGGCTGACGGATTGCATGGCGGCTGCGATTGCGCGTTCGGCGGCATCCGCCTGGTTGTTGTTCGGCAGCTTTTGAAGGATAATTTCCACAGGTTGACCCGTCACTAAGCCGGATTCAAGACCGGACGGTATGGTGAGCATAACAGGCGCATGTTGGCTGGAAAACTGGCGTTGAGCCTGCTTAGCGTCGAGCTGAAATACATTCAACGTCCCCGCGGTGGAAAGGTACGCCAGCAGCTCTGCCGAGGCAGGGCTTTGATCCAGGTTCACGACGATCAGATCGGTGGTGGTATCGACAGCTTGCGTGCTGCCGTCTGCCAGGATGAACGTAAATACAACCGGTAGCACCAGAAAGAACAAGAGCTCGCTGCGGTCGGAAAACCGTAGTAGGGTATCTTTCCAGGCGATGGTGAGGATTTTTATGGCACTCATTTCAAAAAACCACTCGCCCAACGGCGGCGCGCCAGAGTTATAGCCAGTAAGAAGAGCGCAGCGGCGAGCCCCAGCAGCGCCAGCAAAGCGCCACTCAAATCCGCCAGGGAACCCCCGTTTGCCAGCAGGGTAAAACCCTCGATAGCCCAGGCATTGGGGGTTAATTTCGAGATGGCGCGTAAAAGTGGTGAGAAATTGGAAGTAGGAATAAACGAGCCCCCCAGGATGCCAAACAGCAGCATCATGGCAGTGCCCAGGCTGGAGACCTGCCAGGGATTGCGAGCCAGCGAAGCCAGCAATACCCCATAGCCGGTAGCTGCTGCCACAACCCCCACCAACAAGACGGCTACCTCCAGCGGGCTGCCCCACTGGAGCTGAAAGATGAGGGCGCAACCGATCACCAGGATCGACATCTGCGCCAGACCGTTGGCGAAAATACCCAACACTTTTCCCGCTAAAACCTGAGCGCTGGAGGTGGGTGTCACGATGAGGCGCGCCAACGTGCCATATTCACGCTCTGCAAGGATGGCGCGCCCGCCTTGCGAGACGGTGTACATCAAGAAGATGACCGCCATGCCTGGTGCCAGGTAAGCCAGGGCGCTGGGACGGCCTTCAGGAGCTTGTTGTTGAACGTGCAGGCGGAGCAGCCCGCCTTCTTCGCTGGTGGTTGCCAGGTGAGCGCCGATGGTTTCGGCTTCAGCCGCGATCTGATCGAGAGGTACTCGTCCGCTGGTGACTAAATGGCGCAAGGCGACCTGACTGCCGATGGTGATGGTCTCCAGACGGGAGATGATCTCGGTGACGATGTAGCGAACAGCGCTAGAGCTGATCGGTCGCCCCGGGTTGGAAAGGATTTCTATGGGTGCAGGCGCTCCAACCTGTCCGCTGACCTGATCGGGAATCAGGCTGGCGGAGAAACCCGGCGGGATGATCACTGCAGCAGCTACCTGGTCGTCTGCAACAGCCTGCCGCGCGGCTGCAATGTCACTGCTGGAAGTAGTTTCGAGCAGTTCAGCTAATTCCTGCGATCCCAGCGCTTCTACCAGGTACGCGCCCAAAAAACCGCTATCCTGGTTGACCAGCACCACCGGAACATCCTGGATGCCAGCGCTGGGCTGGGTTGATAAGCTGCCGGTTACCAGTCCCATACCCAGGGTGAGCAGAAAAGGCGCCAGAAGCATCAGGATCAGCGCGCTGTGATCCTGGAAAGTCATGCGGAGGTCTTTGAAGCAAATGGCGAGAATCTTGAGCATTAATCCCTCAATGCTCTGCCAGTCAGGTGCAGAAACACGGTCTCCAGGTTCGGCTCGTGGATTTCAATCGAGCGCACGTGCAGACCCAGGCTGTGAGCCGTAGAGATTACGGCAGGCAGGACTTCCTCAGCTTGCTGCACCGTTAGCACCACCTGGTGATCCGTGGATGCCGAAAGAGTCACGCCGTCGATATTTTGGAACAATGGTGCGATTTGATCGGCGTCCTTTTCTTCACCGAAGCTCAAGTGCAAAGTCTCTAGCTCGCCCACCTGTTGGGTAAGCTCCGTTTGGGTGCCCAGGGCGATCAATTCGCCGTGGTCAATTATGCCGACGCGGTCGGAGAGTTCCGCAGCTTCTTCCATGTAATGGGTGGTATAGAGCACGGTCATCCCCTGAGCCTGAAGCTCTTTAACCATATCCAGGATATTGCGCCGACTCTGCGGGTCGATTCCGACCGTGGGCTCATCCATGAAGACAAGCTGGGGTTTGTGCAGCAGACCGACGGCGATATTCAGGCGGCGTTTCATGCCGCCGGAATAGGTCTCCACGCGCGATTTTGCCCGGTCAGAAAGGTTGACTTGTTCCAGCACCTCGTCCACGCGCAGTTTCAATGGTTTGCCACCCATGCCGTACATACGCCCCCAAAAAACCAGGTTCTGTATGGCTGTAAGCGACTCGTAAAGCGCCAGGTCCTGTGGAACCACACCAATCAGGCGCTTAACTTGCATGGGCGAGCGGGTGATGGAATGCCCATTGACAAGCGCGTCGCCGCTGGAGGGGGCTAACAGGCAACTCAGCATGGAGAGGGTGGTAGTTTTACCGGCGCCATTGGGCCCCAGCAGGCTGAAGATCTCGCCGCGCTGCACTTCGAACGAAATGCCCTTGACAGCTTGCAGGCTGCCATAGGTCTTAACCAGTGCTGTTGCAGTAATGATGGTTTCGGTCATGATCACGCTCAACAACCGTTTTAAAGGTTTCTATTTGCCGGGCCAATTATAGCTTCAGGCGCAAGGTCTTGATCTCAAACGGGCGAAAGTCCAGCCCGATGCAGCCATCCTGGATGGTCAGCTCGGCTGGATTGTTTTCTTCCAGATTGGTTTGAAAGGCAGACTGTATGGGAAGACTGGTAGTGAGCGAACAGTGGGTGGCGCAGCGCATGGCCTCATACAGGCGCAGGATGATATCCATCGAGCCATCCTCGGCTGGCTTGACCGTTTCGAGGATGACAGTGGGCGCATCCAAATTGAATAGCGATCGCTTCCCAGCCTTTCCCGGCAGCACCCATGGTGGGCAATTGAGCTCATAAGCCTGCTGAACCACGCCGCTCTCGAGTAAACTGCCATTCCAGGGGTAAAGCGCATAAACGAAAGACTGCCTACCCAGGTCGGCGCTGGGGTCTGGAGCCAGGGCAGCCTTGAGCAGGGTTAGATTCAGGCAGTTTCCCAGCACGCTGATGCCGTACTTGCAATCGTTGAGCAGCGCTACGCCGCGCCCTTCTTCCGCCAGGGCGCTCCACTTATGCTGACATACTTCGAAACGGTCGGCATCAAATTGGCGCGAGCGGTGGGTTGGGCGGCGCAGATGTCCAAACTGAATTTCGTGTATGGCTTCGTTGGCGTGCACGTTCACCGGGAAGCACACCTTGAGCAGCTTGTGCCGCTCTCGCCAATCGACGGTTGTGATGAAGTCCAGGCGGCGGCTGTCTCTCCTCAGCCGAATGCGCTGTTCCAGGCTGGATTGATGCAGTTTACGGCGTAAGTGCAGCTCTGCTGAGAGCGGTCCGCTGGAGGTAATTTCAATTTCGACCGGCTCGTCCAGCGATAAAGGCTGCAGCTCAGCGTTGCTGTCGATATCCCAGGCATCCCAATTGGCGGGCACGTCTTTATACAGGCAGAAGCGGTTGCCAGGACCAGCCATAACCTCCATGTTACGATCCTTATCGAACAGCGAGACCAGTTCGCCGCGGGCATCAAAGCCAGCGCGCAGATGGGAATTCTCGAGATCAAAAACCCCTTCACGATAGCTGGCTGTAACAGCCTCACCCTTTATCGCCTGGTCCCCTCTCCCCTGCTGTTGTATCCCCTGATCATAGATGGTGGTCCAACCACAGGGCGGCAGCTCGATTTCTCGTAGATCTCCATTGGGCAACTCAAGCAGGTCCTTCCGCGCCCAGGAGAGAGAGTTAAAAACCACAAAGCTATCTCGCGCCTCTTCCAGGTGGACAGCGGCAGCACGACAGCTGACCTGGTCGGCGCTGGAAATTACGCCTGCCAGGACGGTTTCCGCCTCCTGGTACACGCGCTGGATGGAAGAGCCGGGCAGGATATCGTGAAATTGGTGCAGCAACAGGCTGCACCAGGCGGTCTCGAGCGTCTGGCTATCAAAGGAGTATCCGGTTAATGCCTGGGCGGCGCAGCCCCACAGCTCAGCTTCACGCAGGGCGAGTTCAGCACGGCGGTTGGCAGCTTTCGTGCGCGCCTGCGAGGTGTAAGTGCCGCGGTGAGCCTGAAAATATAGCTCGCCCACGTAACGCTGGCGCGGCGGATTGTGAGCCAGCAAATTGGCAAAGAATTCAGCCGGCGAGGCATGGCGTACGCGCGGCGCGCCTTCCAGATCCGACTGACGGCGCAGGAATTCCAGGTGATCCCGCGTAGGCCCGCCGCCGCCGTCGCCCCAGCCATAGGCGAGCAGCATGCTGGTTATGTCGTTCTTCTGCAGGCGCGTGTTCCAGCGTTTCAATAAATCAGCAGGATGAGTCTGGCTGTTGTATTCGGTAAAAATGTGAGCAGGGATGGTGGTGCCATCGATGCCTTCCCACAAAAAATTATTGTAAGGGAAAGGATCACCGCCTCCGTAGGCCCAGGTAATTTTAGCTGTGGCAAAGCCTGCACAATCGAAGCCGCGTAGAATTTGCGGCAGAGCGCCAGAATAACCAAAAACATCTGGCAGCCAAACCACGCGGCTTTCCACGTCAAACTCCTGGCGGAAGAATCGCCTGCCATGCAGCAACTGGCGCACCAAGCTTTCCCCGCTGGTCAGGTTGGTATCGGCTTCCACCCACATAGCGCCATCGGGGATGACGTGCCCGCTCTTTACGGCGGCCGAAAAACGCTTGTAGAGCTCCGGGTAACGGTCGTGTAGCATGGTGTACAGGTGTGGCTGACTTTGTAAATATCGATACTCGGGATACTCCTCGATTAATGCAAGGGTATTAGCGGCTGTGCGGGCGATCTTGCGATCAGTTTCAGCGAGAGGCCACAGCCAGGCGATATCCAGATGAGCATGCCCAAAAGCGTACAAGGTTGTAGCGGTAGAGCCGTTGCGGCATTCCAGCAAAGGCTGCAAGCGCTGGCGAGCGGTGCGGGCGCTTTCCAATAGCGTGTTACCAACCAGCTCCGGATCGAAGAGCAGGCTGGCATCCATCAGCCCCTGGTCGATTTGTGAAACACGCAGGGATAAGGGGTCCAGGTTCTCACGCAGCATATACAGGGTGGTGAAATCCAGAGCAAGCTGGTAGATCTCCTCCCGCCATACGCCGTAAGTGGATTCTCCCACGACAGTCTGTGGCTTGCCAGGGACAGGCAAGCGCTCCTGCCCTGGCGGGACGGGGCCTTTGCCCTCTTCCTGGGGGCCGTGACCAGCGTAAGCTTCCAGCAGGACGTGGTAGGATGCGCCAGGTACAGCCTGGCGCGCCAGGGTAAGCTCAGTATGAAAGCGATCGCGCGAGCCAGCGATCTGCCCGTTCACCCACACCAACGCTTCCGCGCCGGGGTCAAGGCGTAAAACAATCCGCTGCCCCCCAGCCGCTTCCGGCAGGCTGAATGCCCCCTGGAACCAGGCATATTCCCACAGGTCGCCCCAGAAGGTGCCCGAGGGCATGGGCTGGAAATCCCCTTGCAGGGCCAATTGTGGTGAAAGCTGCTGCCGGGTGGTGAAAGCATTCAATTGAACAGTTCCCAGCGGCTGGTAGCACAAATCCCAGAGCACTCTTTCCCAGCGTGAGATACGGTGTTGCCATTCTGCGGTTAAGGCCATAGATTCCTCGTCTACAGGGTGTAATTATTATGCACGCATAGCACGAGCCAGGTGCTACCGCGGACCCACACCAAACTGCGGGATAGGGAAATCCCTGACCGCAGTTAAGGTTAAATCCTGATTGTGACTCTCACGAATCCATCCTATGATGTATGCTGTTCAACATTTTTTCAGGCAAATCATAGAAGTGTTCCTGAAATTTGAGGTTGTCATGAATTTGATCTTCAAGAACGAGAAGAAAACCAATAGCATGATCTCAAATCATTACCCCTCCCTTGCCGATTTTCTTCGTGAGCATCAGGGAGAACGGCACGTTGCGATCCTGCAGGACTTTCCCGATCCAGACGCAATATCCTCAGCTTTTGCCCACAAGCTGATCAGTGCGGAATTCAACATCGACGTTGATATCCTCTACCGCGGAGTCATCAGCCACCAACAAAACGTTGCTCTTGTAAAGCTACTGAGCATAAATCTCACTGCATACGACGCGTCGATGGACCTGACAACTTACGACGGAGCCGTTTTCATCGACAACCAGGGAACGACTGCGAAAGATCTGGTCTCCAGGCTCGAGGCTGCTGGCGTGAAAATCTTAATGGTTATCGACCATCATGAAATTCAGCATCTGCTCAATCCCGAATTCAGCGATATCCGCAAGGTTGGAGCAACCGCGACAATGTATGCCCATTACCTAGAGGATGGATTGCTGGAGATCGATCCATCGAATCAACAACACACCCTGGCAGCTACGGCCTTGATGCATGGAATCATAACCGATACTGGAAGTTTTATTCGGGCAAAAAACGATGATTTTCAAGCTGCAAAATTCTTAAGTCGATTCGTGGATACACAATTACTCCAAGAAATTATGAGCCAATCCCGCTCGAAGAGCGCTTTGGAGGTTATCCAGAAAGCGATTAGCAGCCGGACGACCATCGAAAACTTTTCGATATCCGGCGTGGGATATATCCGGGCGGAGGATCGAGACACGATCCCCCAAGCGGCCGATTTCCTGCTCAGCGAAGAAAATGTGCATACAGCGCTTGTTTACGGGATCGTGATTTCTGAAAATCAGGAGGAAGATCTAATCGCCTCGCTCCGGACCAGCAAACTCACCCTGGATACAGACCAGTTTATCAAGGAGGTATTCGGTAAGAATGAGTCGGGTGATTATTTTGGTGGGGGTAAGGAATATGCCGGAGGTTTCGCGGTCCCGGTCGGTTTCCTGGCAGGTTCATTCAATGAGGAGTATAAGAATCTCAAATGGCAGCTCTTCAGTAAACAGGTTAGGCATTTGATATTGAGCAAATTAGGCATAGAGGCTGCGCCGATTGAGAGCTAAAGAGTGTTACGACCACTGTTTCGGTACTCACGAGTACATAATCCACGTGAGCCGTTCCCAGATTGAGCACCAGGTCTTCTACATTTCCGATTTGTTCATTGGCTTGATTCCAAACCCCGAAATTTAACAGGTTCGTTACACGCCCAGGATCAGTAAAACCTGTAGGCGTTTCCTGCGTAGTCTTCGTGATCGCGCCATTGGCACCCACTGTGGGTTCGGTCGTAGGCTTGAAAAACGGTTCGGTTTCTTCGGGTGGCAGATCAGGGCCATCAGCTCCAGAAGGTTGGTCACCTGTCACCTTTATTACGGGTATCTGCGGAACGTCTGAAGCGGGACTACAAGCAGTACCCCAGAAAACGAACAACAACAAGATACTCACAAAGATTGGATATTAAACGGGGAGAAACCCTATCCAGCAATCAGTTATTTCCCTGGTTCTGTACCTGGGGATACGAACACGGTAGATCGATAAGTTCCCAACTTGCCTCAGAATCCAAATCTGGTAAGATTCCACTTATGGATAAGCTCATTTCTTTATTCAAGCAAGTCGATAAACGGATCACCGATACCATGGCGCGCTACTCGATCCTCTTTTTGCGGATCAGCCTGGGCATCAATTTCCTTTGGTTTGGAGCGCTTAAATTCTTCCCTGGATTGAGCCCGGCGCAGGGACTGGCAGCAGCCACCGTTGAACGCCTGACTTTCGGAGCGATCGAGGCAAATCAATCGATTTTGATCCTTGCAGTGTGGGAAACGCTCATCGGCCTGGGGTTGATCTCGGGTTTCTTCCTTCGAGGTACGCTGTTCCTCCTGTTTGTTCAGATGATGGGTACGATGACACCCTTGTTTCTATTTCCATCTGAGACTTTTATCAGGTTTCCTTATGCACCAACATTGGAAGGGCAGTATATTCTCAAAAACCTGGTACTGATTAGCGCCGGGTTGGTGGTTGGGTCTACGGTGCGGGGTGGTAAGCTCGTCCCTGAAATTAAGAAGGCCGCTAACGGGGTGCGAGATTCTGGGAAATCATGACCGTGGAATTTCTTAGGAACGGTGATTATTCGTGCTAGAATCTCCTAGCAAACTCTTTGAACCTGTTAGAAAATTCGGGAGAGGGGTGTGTGCGGCGGCGCCACGCGCCGCCGCACACACCGACCCCCATGATTCGGATCGATACATAGATCGCAAGGTGATCGGGAAATGACCATTCCTTTGATCGAAACCCAACATCTAGATAAACAGTACGGGGAAAAAACTGCCGTTTCCGATGTGAGTTTTGAAGTCCATGCCGGGGAAATATTCGGTTTCCTGGGGCCAAATGGGGCTGGTAAGACCACTACGATCAAGATGATTGTCGGCTTGTTAAGACCGTCTTCCGGTTGGGTTAAAGTCGCCGGGTACGACGTGCAAACGCAATCCCTGCAGGCTAAAGCTGCCAGCGGCTATGTACCGGATACGCCTAACCTGTACCCTAAGCTGACTGGACGAGAGCTGCTGCGTTTTGTTGGGGACCTATATGGGCTCGAACGATTGCAGGTCGAGCGGCGCATCGATGAGCTTTTACGCTTGCTCGATCTTCAGGAGGCCGGGGATGAGACCATCGATTCCTACAGTCACGGCATGCAGCAGAAGACCGCGCTGGCGGCAGCTCTTATCCACGATCCACGCGTACTGGTGCTGGATGAGCCGACCGTGGGCCTCGACCCCAAATCGGCGCGACTGATCAAGGATATCCTGCGCCAGATGGCAAATCGAGGCGCGGCTGTCTTTCTCTCCACTCATATTTTAGAGATCGCTGAGCGGATGTGCGACCGGATTGGCATCATTAACCAGGGTCAGTTGATTGCCTCTGGCACGATGGATGATCTACGCTCTTTGGGGAAGGGTGAAGGTGAGGACGCGCAGGCTGGCAGCCTGGAAGACATCTTCCTGGGGCTGACCGGCGGGGCCGAATATGCAGAAATTGCCGAGGTATTAAAGTGAGCGTTCTCGCGGAACTGCCCGGCAGAGATGTGCATCTATGGCCGATGGTGTGGAAGCTGTTGCGGCTGCGCATCTTGATCCTCTCCAGCGGATTCCGGCGCGCCCGCCTGCGGCGTAAGATCGGCATTCTGGTTCTCGGAGTGGTGTTACTGGCATTCCTGGGATTTATTTTCTTCCTGAGCTGGTCGCTGCTGCGGTTTTTACGCTCTCCACAACTGACTCAATTTGTGGGCGATGTGGGGCCTTTCCTGGAAAGTATCCCGGTCTTGGTTATGGGCGGCTCTTTTCTGGGTATCTTGTTGACCAGTTTTGGCGTGTTGCTGCAGGCGCTTTATCTGGCAGGGGATATGGATTTTTTACTCAGCGCTCCAATTCCGATACGGGCGGTTTTTATCACCAAGCTGCTGCAGGCGATTCTGCCGAACTTCAGCTTGATCTGTGTATTTGCATTACCGGTTCTCTATGGCCTGGGAGCCTCACAAGGGTATAACCTGTTGTATTACCCGGCAGTACTGTTGGTTCTGGCGGGACTGGCGCTGGCGGCCGCCGGGATCTCCAGCCTGTTGGTTATGGGGATTGTGCGAATTTTCCCCGCCCGGCGAGTGGCGGAAGTACTGGGCTTTGTGGGTGCTGTCACCTCATTCATCTGTTCCCAATCCGGCCAATTTGCCCGTTTTAGCGATGTATCACAAGATCAGGCTGTACAAGCTTTTCAAGCCCTTGAGCGGTTCAATACACCCTGGTCTCCGTTGGCGTGGGCGGGTCGCGGGGTGGTCAGTCTGGGCGCGGGTCAATGGCTGGCTGGTGCCGGATTTCTGCTACTGTCATTGGGCCTGGCAGCTCTGGTATTTGGTGTGGCTTTGACCACTGCCGAACGCCTATATTACACCGGCTGGGCCAGTATGCAAGGCATCCGGCGCAAGAAAAAGGTTACCCGGGTCGCCCGCGTTCAAAGAGAACAGCCCCTGAAAGCCAGACTCGTTGGTTTGATCCCCCCTGCTGTGCGGGCGATTATCTTAAAAGACGCCTATGTTCTTCGCCGCGATCTGCGCAATATGTCTCAACTGATTACCCCATTGATCCTGGGCATCGTCTATGCCATCATGTTTTTGCGCAGCGGCGGTGAAGCTCCCCCGGGGCGTGGAGAAGCCCCCGCATGGTTCATGGAAATTACCCGAAATATGTTAGTCTACGGAAACGTAGGCATCTCTCTGTTCGTGGGCTGGATGTTGATCGCCCGCTTGGGCGGTATGGGCTTTTCGCAGGAAGGCAAGAGTTATTGGCTGTTGAAAACTGCGCCAGTGGGCACTGGGCAATTGGTGGCGGCGAAGTTCAGCGTGGCTTTTATACCTTCGGTCGTCTTAGGGTGGGGATTCTTGCTGGTCATCTCTTTTCTGCAACGCGCCAGCCTGGGTATGCTGGTTTTTACGATGATTGTGGTGGCATTATGCGTGGCAGGCAGTGCGGGGATCAATTTGGCCTTTGGGATCATCGGCGCGAATATGAATTGGGAAGACCCGCGCCAGATGCAGAAGGGCGGGGCAGGCTGCCTGGGCGCGCTGGCGAGCATGCTCTACTTGCCGCTAAGCCTGGTGTTCTTCTTTGGACCTTCGGTGTTGGTGACCATGTTGGGCTGGATGGAACAATGGGGGCAAATCACCGGCCTACTGATCGGTGGAGCGTTCAGCCTAACCTGTGCGCTGGTGCCTTTGTGGATGGTGCGCAAACGCGTTCAGTTGTTGGGCGAAGATTGAGGCGGCTCCGGCTCTTCATCCAGGGGAGGCAGCTCGCTGAGCGAGTTGAGTCCGAAATGCTGGAGGAAGTCTTCCGTTACCGTGTAGAGAATCGGTCGCCCGGGGGCTTCTGCCCGTCCCATCTCCTGAATTAACCCCTTGTGAAGCAGGCTTTTAAGCACGCCGTCGCTGTTCACGCCGCGAATGGCATCCACTTGCGGCCGAGTGGCGGGTTCGCGGTAGGCGATGATGGCGAGGGCTTCCAGGGCGGCGTGGCTGAGGTGTGCGGTTGCCTCCAGGCCCAGAAAGCGCTCGATCAGGACAGCTGTCTGCGGAGCTGTAGTGAGCTGCACCCGTCCATGGTGACGCTGCAGGCGCAAGCCCGATTCGCCGCTGGGGACCGAGTAACGCGCTTCCAGGCTGGCCAGACCCGCTTCCACCTCTTTCGGGCTGATTTCCAGAGCAGCAGCGAGCTGAGCAGGACTCACGGCTCCCGGCGCTGCGAAAAGCAAGGCTTCAAGGCGCGCGGATAGGCTCAGGTCGGCCCCAGACGCCTGACTGACAGGATTGTCAGGGTTAGTAGAGAAATTGAAATCAGTCATGCTGTGATACAATTTGGCTTGATTCTTAAGATCCAAAATAATCAGAACCCATCCGAAAATTCGGGAGAGTGGGGTATGTGGCGGCGTAAAGCGCCGCCACATACCCCAACCCCCTCTATTTTTCGGCTAGCTCATGATCAGGTGTGATTCTAAATGATTTCTTCAAATAATGCACGAATTCTTAGGCTCGGGATTGGGTTGGCAATGGTAGTGGCTGTCAGCCTGGCGTGCAATTTTCTTAAGCCCAAGATTACACTCCCTCAAGAAACGATCCCGATCACTACCCAGGCGGTAGACGACCTGAAGCAGGAGATCGAAGCGGTTGCCACACAGGCGGAAACCACAGGGCAGGCTACTTTGGTTATCGATGAGGCCGAGCTGACTTCGCTGATAGCATTCGAGCTGCAAAAACAAGAAACTCCGGTGATTCAACAGCCCCAGGTTTTTCTGCGCGATGGACAGATGCAGATCGGTGCGGCGATCATGCAAGGAGACGCCAGCGTGCCTGTACAAATCATCGTTGGTGTGAGCGTTGATAGCAACGGGCAAACTGTGTTCCAGATCGTCTCGGCTGCTGTTGGACCGGTGGCTCTCCCCGAAGATCTGGTGACTGCCATTTCAGAGCAGTTAACTCACACGTTCGATCAAAATATTCGCCCGCGCATGGGGGATGTTTTCATCAATTCGATCAGCATTGCCGATGGCAAGATGACCATCCAGGGGACAACCCGGTAATCTGATGGTTGGCCAACGGACCTGCTAGCGCCGGATATGGAATGAGATTATACCACTCACGGATTCGGGTGAACCTGCCGATCAGGTCATGGCTGTCTGGGTTGGGCAAGCGTACTTTCCACCCCTTGCGGTTGCCACACAATTTGGCGGGCCTCGTGGTGCTCGGATTTCTCCTGGCGGGCTGCTCGCCGCCACGGGCAACACAAGCCATGATTACTGTGTTGGTGGCAGTGGATGGGCAGGAATCAACCATTCAACTTGCTGCCGGCAGCAACGTGCAGCAGGCCTTGCAAGCGGCTGGTCTGAGCCTGGGACCGCTGGACCGGGTGGAGCCGCAGGCATTCACGCTGCTGGGTGATGGGGCGCAGGTGAGAGTCATCCGCGTGCGTGAGGAGTTCAGCGTCGTGGAGGAGGTCATCCCCTTCGAACGCCAGGTGCTGCAAACCGAATCGCTGCCAGACCAATCCAGCCTGCTGGTGCAGAGCGGTGAGAATGGTGTCCAAGAGATCACCTATCGGATGGTGTTCGAGGATGACGTGGAGGTATCCCGGCGAGCGGTGAAATCTGCAATCGTGAAAGAGCCCCAGGCAGAAGTGTTAATGGTCGGGATCCGCGCCGCGCACACCCCGGTGGGAATTCCAGGCAAGCTGGTGTATTTATCAGGCAGCAATGCATGGATGATGGAGCAATCCACGGCTAATCGACGGGCTTTGGTCACCACGGGCGACCTGGACGGGCGAGTCCTGGCTCTCTCCGACGATGGGAACTGGTTATTGTACACCCGGCGCTCGGAGGCAGAGGAGCAAATCAACGCATTATGGGTCGCAGATCTTTCCGTTGATCCGGTTAGAGAAATTGATTTGAAAGTGCCCAACATCGTCCAGTTTGCCGACTGGCTGCCTGGCTCGAATTCCAAAATCGTATTCTCCACGGTTGAGCCGCGTTCCGCTGCACCTGGATGGCAGGCTAACAACGATCTATATGCACTGAGCTTCAGCCCCAGTGGCTGGACTTCGAACTGGGAGAGCAAACCGGTCTTGGAGGCTAATTCCGGAGGTGTGTATGGTTGGTGGGGGATGAATTTCATGTGGGGACCAGATGGTGAGCTGCTGGCATACGCACGCCCGGATGGGATTGGTCTATTGAGCTTTGCGGATGGCATCCTAAGCGGGCTCATGGATGTGACGCCGTTACAGACCGGCGGCGATTGGGCCTGGGTGCCGGGACTGACCTGGGGACCCGATGGCAATACCCTGTACACCGTCCAGCACGCCACACCAGAAGTTTCGCCAATCTTCAACCTGGCAGCGATTCCACTCAGCGGGGGCGCTCCGGTGGAACTGGTGCCGCAGGCGGGTATGTTTGCCTATCCATCGGCATCTCCGGAGCAAGAATCAGAGACCGGTGAAAGCGCCTACCAGGTGGCATACTTACAAGCGATTTTCCCAACGCAAAGCGATACCAGCCGGTACAGGCTGGTGATCATGGACCGGGATGGATCAAACCCACAGGTGCTATTCCCACAACAAGGCGAGCAGGGGCTTGACCCACAGCAACCGGCCTGGTCGCCAGGGATCATGCCTGAAGGCGGGTATGCTGTGGCTGTTTTGTACAAAGGCGATTTGTGGCTGGTAAATACCACGACAGGTTTGGCTCAACAGATAACCGGGGATGGGTTAATCAGTAAATTGACCTGGAAGTGAAAGAGTGTCAAGTTTTTCAGTGTCCGGTGTCGAGAAAAAGTGCGAAGTGAGTGCGGCAGAGTGCTGCCAGGCGTAACTTCTTTCAGCCCAATTCTTTTATTGAGGTGTTCTTATGCGAATTTTAATTACTGGCGCGGCAGGATTTCTGGGTTCCCATCTGTGTGACCGTTTGCTCAAGGAAGGTCATCAGGTGGTTGGCATGGATAATTTCATCACCGGGAGGCCTAAAAACCTGGCGCACATTGCTGGAAATCCCAATTTTCTCTTTATCCGGCACGATGTCTCCAATTTTATATTTGTCCCCGGCAAGATTGACGCGGTGCTGCATTTCGCCTCGCCCGCCAGCCCCAATCCCAACTCCCCCTTCGGCTATGTGAACCTGCCCATTCAGACGATGAAAGCCGGGGCTTTGGGAACCCATAATACCCTTGGGGTAGCGCGCGCCCAGGGAGCCCGTTTTCTGCTGGCTTCTACCAGTGAGATATATGGCGACCCGCTAGAGCACCCGCAAACGGAAAGCTACGTGGGTCATGTGGATCCCATCGGTACGCGTTCGGTTTACGATGAGGCGAAACGGTTTGCTGAAGCGCTTACTATGGCTTACCATCGCTTTCACGGTATCGATACGCGCATCGTGCGCATTTTCAATACCTACGGACCGCGCATGCACCTGGATGACGGGCGAGTGGTGCCCAACTTCTTACAGCAAGCGCTGCGCGGGGAGGCGCTCACCGTTTATGGCGATGGCGCCCAAACGCGTAGTTTTTGTTATGTGGATGACTTGGTGGACGGAATCGTGCGCCTGTTGTATTCGGATGCTCATGATCCGGTCAATATTGGCAATCCGAATGAAACCACGATTTTGGAGTTTGCCCAGACGATCAACACTCTGGTGGGTAACCAGGCGGGAATCGTTTTCAAAACGATGCAGCGCGGTGAGGGCGATCCGCAGCGTCGCCAACCCGACATCTCGCGCGCCTGTAAAGTGTTGGGTTGGGAGCCGAAATACAGTCTCGATCAAGGCTTACGCAGCACAATTCCTTACTTCAAGCAGGAAATGGGCCTCGAATGACCGTTTTGATCCACAGCACGCGTGAACGCAGTCGCTTCTTGCGCTTTGCCCTGGTAGGGGTGGTTGGCGCAGTCGTGGATTTTGGCACTGCCAACTTATTGGTATATGCTTTCCGTACTCCACTGGTATTTGCGGGAACGGTGTCTTTCATTGCTGCTATCATGAACAACTTCATCTGGAATCGTTATTGGACCTATCCGGACTCGCGCTCGCGCCCGATTGCCCAACAATTTATCCAATTCGTTGTGGTCAGCGTCATGGGATTGCTCATACGCGTGCCAATCTTGCATTGGATGGAGCCACTCCTGTATCGTGGTCTCAATGCGTTGCGTTCTTCCATGGGGGTATTTTCCCCGGATTTTCTGGCAAAGAATGTTACCCTGGCGGTTGCCGTATTGGTTGTGATGTTTTGGAATTTCTTCGTCAATCGCTACTGGACCTACGGAGATGTAGACTGAAAATGGTAAACGTCCAAACCCGGCTGATCCCAATCTATACCACGCGCGGAGAAGTGGGCGCGTTCTTGGGCTACCCCTATATTTTTAACACCCAGGGAGAATGGATCGGCTGGGTTACGCAGCAACGCCAGGTTTATTCTGTGCACGGGCATTATGTGGGTTATCTCAGCGATGATCCGCGCATCTTGCGCAAACATTCATCCGGATATCTCAAGCCGCGCAGGTCGCCTCCTGCAGCGCCGGGGCATATCACCCCTCCCTCGACGATTCCTCTGGCGCCTATGATGCCCGAGGTGCCGATTGGCAGCTTCGACGTATTGGACGAGCGTCCAGATATGCTGCCCTCCGTGGATTTTGGAGATTTGCGGGAGGATATGGATTGACGAGTGAACCTGAGCTCCAGGCAAAAACGGTGAAGGCCTCCCGTGTGACCATCGCCCAGTTGATGCAACCCGAGCATGCTAACATCCTGGGGAACGTCCATGGCGGGTGGATTATGAAGCTTGTGGATGAAGCCGGGGCGTTAACCTGCATGCGCCACGCGCAACGGCGCGTGGTGACCATCGCAGTGGACCAGATGGTGTTCCGAGAACCGATCCGGCTTGGCGACCTGGTCACCCTGACGGCTGAGGTAAGCTATGTCGGGCGCACATCCATGGAGGCCCAGGTGGATGTGACTGCGGAAAATCCGATCACAGGGGAATGTACGCATACAAATACTGCCTTCGTGGTGTATGTGGCGCTGGATGACAACCGGCAACCCGTACCTGTTCCGAAATTGATCCCAGAGACCGACGAGGAGCGCCAGCGGATGGAAAAAGGTCGTGAGCGCCAGCTTTACCGCCGTGAACAAGCGAGAAAATCAGCATGAATCTGGAAACACCCTCATCCCAGGAAACAAGCAGCCAGCCTGATGGGCCGGTGCAAGTACGCTCCCTGCGCGAGTTGCTGGACCGGGTGACCGGGCGTGGTTTCAAGCCAGCACAGGTTGAAGATGCAGGTCTGGCGGAGGTGCTGCCATTTCCTTTCCTGGCCCTGGTTGGACAGCAGGAGATGAAGCTGGCTCTGCTCCTGGCGCTGATCAACCCGGCTGTAGGCGGGGTGCTTCTTGTCGGTCCACGCGGCACTGGAAAAACGACTGCCGTACGCAGCCTGGTAGACCTGCTGCCGATGACGCCGCGCAGCTTGTGCTACTACGGCTGCCTGCCAGAGGATATTGAAACCGGGGGCATCGATGCCGTCTGCCCAGATTGCGCCCAAAAATACGCCAGAGATGAACCTTTAGCCCGACCTGACCGTGTGCGCCTGGTAGAATTGCCGCTCAATGCGCGGCTGGAGGATGTGGTAGGGGGTATGGACGAGCGGGCTGTGGTGCATAACCGCATGCGTTTGCGGCGTGGACTGTTGGCTCAAGCCGATCGCAACCTACTCTACGTGGATGAGGTGAACCTGCTGGAAGATGAAGTAGTGGACGCGCTGTTGGATGCGGCTGCCCAGGGGAGCTACACGGTGCGGCGCGGACCGCTGGCAGCCACGTACTGGTCACGCTTTGTCCTTATCGGTTCGATGAATCCGGAGGAAGGCGTTTTGCGACCTCAGATACAGGATCGATTTGGGCTGCGTGTGGTTGTGCACGGTCTCAGTCAACCCGAGGAACGACTGGAAGCCTACCAGCGGGTGCATGCTTACCAGGTAAATCCACGCCAGGTCGTCATGGCTTTCTTCCCGGAGACCCAGGAGGCTCAAGAAGAAATTCAAGCCGCGCGCCTGGCTATTGCGCATGTAACCTTGCCAGATGAAATTGCCCAATTAGGCCTGGCATTAACGGCTCGCCTGCAAACCGACTCATTGCGGGCGGAGATCACCCTTTTCGAAGCCGCGCGTGCTCACGCGGCTGCCGATGGCCGTTGGCAGGTCAGCGCTGAGGATTTGCGGGTGGTCGCTCCCATGGCTTTACGCTTGCGCCGTTCGTCCTTCATTCAGGATTTTTTCGAGCATCAGGGGAAAGAAGAACAAGAACTGGAGAAAGCGATTTCCCAGGTCCTTTCTGCGTAGCTTCTGTGAAGAACCCCACCGCAATTCTTTACCAGTTTGCTTATTCAGGATAATCGCCTGTCACTCTGCGATGCGGCGCGGTTATAATTTGAGTATAAATTAGCGCAACTGGAAAATCAAACTCCAATCGAGACGAATCATAAGCCTGGGTATTTGGAGATAACGTATGACAACCCAATCTGCCGATACAAGCACACCGATGACGGCTGAGGACCATATGCAGCGAGGCTGGATTCAGCATGCTAAAGATAAACTGCATGCCTCTGCTGAAGAAAGCTTCCGCCAGGCGATTGACCTTAATCCGCGCCTGATCGATGCCTATTATGGTTTAGGGCTATCGCTCAAAGCAATGAGCCGGCCTCAGGAAGCGATTGAGGTTTTTCAAAAAGTCGTCGAATTGATTGACAGCGGTGTCGTGGACGATCCGACCCGGTCTGCCATGTTACGGCGCTTATCCATTGGGCACATTAACCAGATGCGCGGGGGCAATTGGGATTTGGAAAAAGAGCTGTGGCAGAGAAAAACCTAAGCCACCGTCAGGTGTTGGAAGATGTTCTGACAGGCGCTGGTTCGAAACGCGTTCCGGTGGCACTCTGGCGCCATTTCCCTGTCGATGACCAGGATCCACACAGCCTGGCGGCAGCGGCGGTCGATTTCCAACGCAGTTTCGATTTTGACTTTGTAAAACTCACTCCAGCTTCCTCGTTTTGCATCAAAGACTGGGGTGTTCGTGATGAATGGCATGGCGCTACGGAAGGGACATGCGATTACACGGTGCATGCCATCCATGAAGCCGAAGATTGGGAGCGGCTGCCGGTTCTGGATCCTGGACGCGGCTACCTGGCAGCCCAGCTCGAGTGTCTGCGGGCGGTGGTGGCCGAAATGGGCCAGCACACTCCGGTCGTACAAACCATATTCAGCCCGCTGGCACAAGCCAAGAATTTGGTCGGAAAAGAGAGACTGCTCGTGCACCTGCGCCGATATCCCCAGGCAGTTCATTCTGGCTTGCGCACAATCGCAGAAAGCACACGGCGCTTCATCGAGGAGGCGCGCTCCACCGGTGTAGCCGGAGTATTTTATGCGGTGCAACATGCTCAATACCGGCTGCTCTCCGAGGTGGAGTTTTCTGAATTTGGGCGGGCATATGACCTGGAGGTTCTGGCTGCCGCGCGGGATCTTTGGTTGAATATCGTTCACCTGCACGGAGAAGAGGTGATGTTCGACCAGGTTTTGGATTATCCGGCAGCCATTCTTAACTGGCATGACCGTGACACACAACCCTCTTTGGGCGAGGGTTTACGGCGTTTCCGGGGGGTGGTATGCGGGGGATTGCAGCGAGAGCATACCATGGTGCTTGGCACCCCGCAGGAGGTGCGCGCCGAAGCGCTGGACGCTTTGCAAGCCACCGGAGGAAAACGTTTTATTTTGGGTACAGGCTGTGTGGTGCCCATCACCGCGCCGCGGGCGAATTTACTCGCCGCGCGTAAAGCCGTGGAGGATTTCTCATCCCAGGCATGATTGCGGGTAGCCACCCACTGGGAGATGGGTGCCAGGCAAAAAGGCGAATCGATGAGTGGATTGCGCGTTATTGCCGGCAAGGCGCGCGGGCGTAAACTGCGCCCAGTGCCTGGCGACACGACCCGGCCCATTACCGACCGAACCAAGGAATCCCTGTTCAACATCCTTGGGGCAGACATCCTGGGAGCCTCCTTCTTGGACCTGTTTGCCGGAACAGGCAGTGTTGGGATTGAGGCCTTGAGCCGCGGGGCTGGGTATGTGCGCTTCCTTGATCTGACACGCCTGGCAGTGCAAACCATCCACGCCAACCTGCAAGCCACTGGACTGGCAGCCAATGCCGAAGTCTTGCGCATAGATGCATTTCAGCATCTGGAATCCAGGCCAGACCGACAGTTTGAATATCTATACATTGCTCCCCCGCAGTATAAAGACTTGTGGCGCAAGGCTGTATTGAGCGCAAATACCCATGCCGGCTGGTTGGCGGAGGACGCCTGGGTTATCGCTCAGATTTATCCGAAGGAGTATACCGCTCTGGAATTGGATAACCTGGAAGAATTCGATCGACGCCAATATGGCAGCACGCTTCTCGTTTTTTACCGGAGACTGGAAAAATAACCGGCGGGTATATCCCGCCGGTTTCATTTCTCCAAAACTATATTTCAATTACCCTTTGAGATACTCGTCCAGCGCTTCCTTGCTGATGCGGTAGGCGTTGCCGATTTTCTTGGCTTTCAACTCACCAGCGGTGATCGCAGCAACCACATCTTCCTCGGAAACGCGCAGGTAGGCCGCGGCTTCGGAGGGGGTCATCACAGAAGAAGAGCCAGCCGGAGCTCCACCCGAGGGGGTTTGCTGCTGGGCTGCCTGCCCCGTCATGCCCTGCAGAGATTGGCTGATAACGCTTCCAACGCCCATACCAGCGCCAATGCCCGCGGTGAGGCCTGCGCCGCCGCTTGGATTTTGGGCGGCATCGCGCAGCGCATCGGCTGCCTGCAACTGTGTGTAGGTCGCCATGTCCAGCATACCCATGGCGCGCAGCTCCTCTGCAGACTTACTGGAAGGCTTGAGGTTTTCGATATAAAAGCTCTTCAGGGTCAGGCCCAGAGCGGCGAAGTCGTCTTGTCCTTTCGCGCGTACGCCAGCGCCCAGCTCTTCGGTCAAACCGATAAGCTCGGGCACGCTGTGTTGGGCGGCTGTCTCCCCGAGAAGATCCTGCAGCTTGGAGAGCAGCATGGCGCGCAAGCGGCCTTCGATATCGCTGGTGCGGTAGATGCCCTGCGCACCCACGAGCTGGGTGACAAACTGCTGGGCATCTTTGATCTGGAAGCTGTAATTTCCGAAGCCTTGCAGCAGCGCTACACCCAAGCCCATATTGGGGTTGCGCACGATGATCGGCTGGGGAGTGCCCCACTTTCGATCAGCAAACTCACGCATCGACACAAAATACACTTCGGCTGGGAAGGGGGTGCGTTCGTTGAACAAACTTCCGATTTTATCGATCAAAAGAGGGACGTTATAGGTAACAATCGTATGCCGACCTGGGCTAAAAACATCCAGCGCATTTCCGTCACGGAAGAACACTGCGCTTTGGGATTCGCGCACGATCACTTGAGAGCCAATCCGAAAATTCCCGGGTCCCTCTTCCGGGAAGCGATGAACCAGCTCATCTCGCATTTCATTAGGGTATTCGATTACATCAAAAATTCTAGCCATGGTTATCTCCTATTTGTATGATTCCTGCCATAGTCTTTTCGGTTTATCTACGAGTAGACGTGCAGAACGGGATACAACTCTATCGAATTTGCTAGCTTTGCGGAGCAGATAAGACCACCTCTTCCCGGCGGTCGAATACTTCGATGCAATGGGTTGATACGGATACCAGGTGACGGATGGCAGCCGGCAGGCCCTCGCCTCCAACCGATGTTTCCACATTGTCGACGGCACGCCCCACTTCGTCTGCCAGTTCTAACATGGCGGCATCGTACTGATAGAGCTGCGCCAGCTCCTCCGCGCCGATCTTCACCGCGTCGAAGAGCCCGGAATATCCGCGCGTGGCGCGGCGTACGCGGTCAGCAAAGGTGCGCAGCTTGATGGCGGCGGCTTCCAAATCGTCGATGTAGGAAATTTCACCCTGGCTGATGAACTGGCGCTGAAGCGCAGAGATCCGGCCCCATTGTTCTTCGAAGCGGCTGGCTACCATCTCACGCAAGAGCTTGTCGGAGTCCCGGCGGTTTTGGCGTTCCATATATCCGCTGAACCCCGGTACTTTACTGGCGATCTTTTTGAAGAGGTCCATATCGCCGGTCACTTTGCCCAGAATTTGATTGATAAAATCACTCATTGCATTCTCCTTTTTCAATTCGGAACAGGTACTGGAATTATAGCCTCACTTAACAGGTCTGACCAGACTGTTCATCCGCTGGTTATAGATTACCGTATTCTATCTACGACTCTCAATAACAAAAGTTGTGTGCTCAGGTTATAATATCCCGTGAAAGGAGTAACGATTATGATCGTCACAACCAAGAAACTGTTTGAGGCAGCTTACGGGAAGTACGCCATTGGAGCCTATAACATCAACAACGTTGAGCAAACCATGGGCTTGTTCCGTGGCTGCCTGGATTCCCAGGCGCCTTTTATTATCCAAATCAGTAAAGGGGCGCGCAGCTACACCCATAAAACCATACTGGAAGGCCTGATCCGCAGCGCCGATGAGGTTTTTCCGGAAGCGATCTTTGCTGTGCATCTGGATCATGGCGATGAAGAAACCTGTTACGACTGCATCAACAGTGGTTTCTACAGCTCGGTTATGATCGATGCCAGCCACCTGGATTTCGAGAACAACATTGCCACCACCCGGCGGGTGGTGGATGCTGCGCATGGCAAAGGCATCGTTGTAGAAGCAGAGTTGGGGCAGTTAGGCGGGGTGGAAGAGCATGTATCGGTGAGCGAGGCCAATGCCAAATTGACGGATCCGAACCAGGCGCGCGAATTTGTTGAGCGCAGCGGGTGCGACTCGCTGGCGGTGGCGATTGGCACGAGCCATGGGGCTTATAAATTCAGCGGAAGTCAGGGATTACGCCTGGATGTGCTGGCGGAGATCCAGAAACGCCTGCCAGGCTTCCCGCTGGTTATGCATGGCAGCAGCTCCGTGCCGGAGGATGAAGTGCAGCGCATCAACGCGGCTGGCGGGCAGCTCAAAGGAGCGAAGGGAGTGGATGCTGACCAGTTTAAGCGCGCTTCTGAGCTAGGTGTGACAAAGGTCAATATCGATACGGATGGTCGCCTGGTTTGGACGCGTGTACACCGCGAACATTTCAAGGAGCATCCAGATAACTTCGATATGCGCCCGCCGGGTAAAGTCTTCATGGCAGAATATGCCAAGTTCATTGCTGGGAAGAATGAAAAGCTGGGTTCGATGGGGCATTTGCCAGAAGTGCGCAAAATTCTGGGAGGATAAGAAGCATCCATGCCATCTGGCGACCAGGGCGTTCAGCACAGGCGTTATGCCCTGATCCCGCGCACGTTAATATTTTTAACGCGCGGCGGCCGTGTTTTATTGATTAAAGGAGCTGCGCACAAACGGTTATGGGCAAACCAGTACAACGGACTGGGCGGGCATGTGGAACGAGGGGAGGATGTATTATCAGCAGCCCGTCGGGAGCTGGCTGAAGAGACCGGGCTCCTGGTTCAAGACCTGTGGCATTGTGGCGTAATTACCGTAGACCCCGGAGGAGAGGTTGGGGTCGTGATTTTTGTGCTGCGCGGTGAATGCTCAGTGGGTGAACCCGTGCCATCGCCGGAAGGCAGCCTGGAATGGGTTTCCTTCGCTGACATTGATCGCCTGCCATTGGTGGAAGATTTGTATGCATTGCTGCCACGCGCCCTGGCAGCCAAACGCGGAGAGCCACCCTTCTTTGGGCATTACTGGTATGATGCCGGTGACAGGCTGGTTATCCGATTTGTAGAGTGAGAAGGAGCTGATCATGGCAGACATCACACGCGGCGACTTGATAAAAATCCTGGCCTTGCTACCCCCGGGTTCGAAAGGGGTGAACCTGCGCGGCGTGGACCTGACGGAGCTCGACTTAAGTCGCCTGGGTATGGTTGAGGCGAACCTGCAATTCGCCCGATTGAATGGGACAAACCTCACACAGGCTGACTTAAGCAAGGCCAATCTATCACAGGCTGACTTGAGTTATACGGACCTGAGCGAAGCTTGTCTGCACGGCGCCAATCTTAAGGATGCCAACTTGTCTGGAGCTGACTTGAGAGCCGTCGACCTCACCGACGCTGACCTGAGCAAAGCCGACCTGCGCGGAGCCAATTTGCGGGGCGCTGACTTACGCCGGGCGAACTTCTGGCATTCCGACCTGACTGAAGCAAACCTGATTTACGCCAATCTGGAGGGGGCCAAAGGTTTGCCTGTGGGGGCTGAAGAGTGGACAACGAATAAAAATCAATAGAGGAAACAAGCGAGCGCTGCAACTTCCAGCGCTCGCTTTTGTTTTAAGAACACCCTGCTACTTTTTCTCGAATTTTCCGTATTTATTTAAGTAGGACTTACATAGATGGAGAGGAGGTAATTAATATGGCTGGGAAAAAAACGGTGCCCTGGTTCCTGTGGCCGTTTTGGGCTGTGTGGCGCTTGATTGCCATGATCGTGGGCATGACCGGCAGGCTTGTGGCTGTGATCCTGGGTTTTCTTTTGATGCTCTTGGGGGTCATTGTCAGCGTAACCATTGTCGGTTTGATTATCGGTGTCCCGATGATCGTGTTTGGCGTCCTCTTGGTTATCCGAGGATTGTTCTGATCCATGTTGGGCTGGCTAACTTGAGGCCTTCCCGACGCTGCGCCGGTTTACCCTAAGGTTTGTTTGAGGGGTGAACCGGTTTTTTCTTGATTGTGAAACCAGATTTCAAGACCATCGGGCAATCGACTTGGCTGCCAATATTCTGGTGGCTTTTGGCTGTCATTGCTGCATCTATTTCCGGTTACCCGGGGGTGATTTGCGTCACTCCTATGGGGTGGTTGCTGGCTTTACCGGTTGGAACACGCTGTGTTCAGATCAGCCCATCTCCTGATCCGACCAGCCGGTTGCTGGAAGCCGGGTTGGGAGGCGCTCTCTTAGGATTCATACAGGGGAGCATCTTCGCCGCGGTGCTGGTCCTTGCCAGCCCGCTTAGATTTGCAGAAAGTCAGGCCGCCGATACCTGGGCTCGGCATTAATTGCCCTGGTGGTGATCGGCGGCGCTGGTATGCTGGTATGCGCTGCGTTAGCAGTGGGGATGGGCAGCCTTACATTGCGAAAACTTTAGGATCAGGCGGCTTGCCCGTCGCTGAGCGCCTGCTGAATCTCCGCAGCTTTGGTTTGGGAGAGGTTCTTGTTCTTGGCGTTCTTGCGGATGAAGTCTTTCAACTCTGCCAGGACCATGGTAGGAGCGGTGGGGACCTCATCTTCGCTGATGCGCACTTCAACGTTCGGGTGGGTAAAAATGAGCGCCGCCTGCACCGCCGGGAGATCGCCTTCTGGCAGTTTTTTGTTTAAAAACTTTTGCAGGGTTTCGATCTCATTCAACATTTCCAGGTCGGGACGCCCTAGGCCTTCCTGGGCAAACAGGCGCAGGTAAGCTTGCAATGGACCGCCGCCGCGCTGCCGCCAGCGCCCTTTTTCGAACGTGATCAGCCCGCGTTGGTGACGCGCCATGAGAATCCAGATGCCCGCCGGCCCGACCAGCAGGTGGGAAACCGGGGTCTGGTAATGATATATGGAATATTTCCCATCGAGGCCCTTCAACGCCGAGTTCAGCAGCTCATCGGGACGTGGACGGCGCCCCCAGCGGTTGGTGAAGTAGATGCCGATTTGGGAGAGTACAAAGCCCACCAGCAAAGCAATGAAAGCGACGTTTACCAGTTCCTGGCGTGTGAAGGAAACAACCATACCGCCGATGAGCACCACCAGGCCTGCCAGGCTGGCAATCTGAGCGATGCGCGTGTTCCGTTTGATCAACGCTTCATTCGTAAATATGTTCATGAAACCCTCTCAAAATTTTTTCAGTGCGTAAGTAAAAGACCCAATCGCAATTATGCGTTTGTGAATTCCTTTAGAACAACACAAGCATTCTGGCCCCCCAGGCCAAAGGAATTGGAAAGCGTGACTTTCACCGCCATGCGGCGCGCTTGATTGGGGACATAATCCAGATCACACTCCGGATCCGGGAATTCGTAATTAATCGTGGGAGCGATTACGCCATCCTGGATGGTCAGAGCGCAGACAATGGCTTCCAACGTGCCCGAAGCGCCCATGGCATGTCCCAGCATGGATTTTGTGGAGCTCACCGCCAGTTTATAGGCATGCTCGCCAAACACGGCTTTAATGGCGCGGGTTTCTGTGGGGTCATTCAAGGGAGTGGAGGTGCCGTGCGCATTGATATAATCCACATCCTCAGGCGCCATGCCGGCATCCCGCAACGCCCAGCGCATGGCGCGAATCGGGCCTTTTGCTTCGGGATCGGGAGCAGCCACATGGTAGCCATCGGTTGACGAGGCGTGCCCGGCAAACTCAGCGTAAATGCGGGCCCCGCGCGCGGTGGCGTGCTCCAGGCTCTCCATCACCATCGCGCCTGCACCCTCGGAAAAGAGGAAACCCTCTCGCTTGGTATCGAACGGGCGCGAGGCGGCTTCGGGATTATCGTTGAAGTTCACCGGCAAGGCGCGCATGGAAGAAAAGCCGCCTATTGCAAAATCGCGAATTAAGGCTTCGGTTCCGCCAGTCACCACGACATCAGCCAAGCCGCGTCGAATGAGTTCCGCCGCCTCCCCGACTGTCTGGGTGCCGGTCGCACAAGCCGTGGCAATCGTGCTATTTGGACCCAGGCATTGAAATTGGCGCGCGATCAGAAAGGCTGCCAGGTTGGGGATACCGGAAGGCAGGATAAAGGGATTGATTTTGCCTATACCCTGGGTGCGCAACACCTGAATGCCCTCATCTACCCGGTCCAATCCCCCAATGGCTGTGCCAAATACCACGCATGAGCGCTCGGGATCAGGCATGGTATCCGGTAGACCTGCATCGGCTACAGCTTGTATAGCAGCAGCCAGTGCGATTTGTCCGCAGCGCGGCAAACGGCGAGTTTCTTTTCGTTCAATATACAGTTCAGGGTCAAAATCAGGGATCTCGCCTGCGATCTGGCAGGGTAACCCGCTGGCGTCAAATTGGGTGATGCGCCGGATGCCAGAACGCCCTTTCAGCAGCCCGTCCCAAAGCAAGGAAATTGAACTGCCCAGGGGTGTGATGGCACCCAGACCAGTAATCACTACGCGAACATCATGGTTGTAGGTGTTGCTCATGCGGTTTCCTGAATTTCGGGGAGAGGAGCAGTGACCAGACGGGCGGCGATCGCCTGGCGAAGAGAAGGGAGCAGATTGGCGCTGACTGCCTGGCGGGCGACGCGGATACCATTGACCAGAGCACGCGCATCCGAGCGTCCGTGCCCCACAAAAACCAGACCGTCAATACCCAGCAATGGAGCTGCGCCTACCTCGCCGGGGTCCATCATACGCTTAATGGCATCGAAGGCGGGTTTCGCCAGCGCGGCTCCCACCAAAGTGCGGGGGCTGCTCTTAAGCTCGGTCTTGAGCAGATCGGTGATCAATTTTGCTACGGCTTCACTGGATTTGAGCAGGATGTTGCCCGTAAAGCCATCCATGACAGCCACATCGGTCTCATGTCCAAAGAGTTCTTTGCCCTCGACATTGCCGATGAAGTTTAAACCGCTGGCAGCCAGTAAAGGATGGGCCTCTTTGACGAGCTGGTTGCCTTTGCTTGCTTCTTCGCCATTGGAGAGCAATGCGACGCGCGGGTTGCTAATACCCAGCACTTTTTCGGCATAAAGCGAACCCATCACGGCAAATTGTGCCAAATATTCGGGTTTGCAGTCCGCATTCGCACCGATATCCAGCACCACACAATAGCCTCCACGCACCGGAAACAAGGCTGTCAAGGCTGGACGCTTGACGCCGCGGATGCGCCCCAGGCGGAAGAGGGCATTCGCCATCGCTCCGCCAGTGTTTCCCGCGGTGACAAAGGCATCGGCTTCGCCGTTTTTCAGTAAATCCATGCCAACCGCCATCGAATTTTCCGCTTTATGGCGGGCGCTGTCAGCGGGTTTATCACCCATTTCCAGCACTTCTGCTGCATGCACCAGGCGCACAGGCGGATTTTCACCTGCCAGGGCAGTCAGGCGTGGGCGGAGCTGGTCGGTGTTGCCAACCAGGATGATCTCATCACCAAATAGCCGCCCGGCTTCCACGGCGGCTTGTACTTCGGGTTCGGGGTAGTTGTCGCTCCCCATGGCGTCCAGAATAATGCGCATCGAGTCTCCTCAAGAATGTAAATATGAGAACCTATCCAAGGATTCGGGAGAGCGGGCTGTAAGTAAGAATTATAACCATAAATTTGAAATTTCCATTGACAGACACCCGCAGGCGATTATAATACCTGAGCCAACCACGCGGGATAGGAGATGTTTGAGCGCTGGTGCTGGAATTGGCAGACAGGCATGGTTGAGGGCCATGTGCCGCAAGGCGTGTGGGTTCAACTCCCACCCAGCGCATAGAGCAGAGACAAAAAGAGCGACGCCGGAAGCGTCGCTCTTTTTGTTCAGGCCGGTTACTCGGAGATCTTCATGCGCCGCTCAAGGTAGCGCACCACGCCCGAGAGCAGCAGGGTCATGCTGAGGTACAGGAAAGTTGCCACGTAGAAAGCTTCCATCGGGCGGAAGGTGGCAGAACGTCGCAGGCGAGTCAGCTGGGTAAGGTCGTTGACTGCCAGGACGGTGACCAGAGAGGAGTCTTTGAGCAGGGCGATAAAATCGTTGCCAAGTGGCGGTAAAATGCGCCGGATGGCTTGTGGCAGAATGATCAAGCGCATCGCCATAACATAGCTCATACCCAGAGAGCGGGCTGCTTCCATTTGACCTTTCCCAATCGATTGGATTCCAGCGCGAAATACCTCCGCTTCGAAAGCGCCATACCCTATCGACAGGGCGATAACCGCCCGTAGCTCTGATGAGACGGAGCGGATGCTGAAATTGCTTAAGCCAGAAAATAATCCGTTGAGGAAGCTTGTTCCTGCCCAGGTGAGCCCCCAATTGCCCAGATTATTAATCAACTCCACGAATATCGGAGTGAGACCGAAGGCAATCATCAGGATCAGGACGAGCAGAGGAACGCCGCGCACGACTTCGATATACAGGGTTGACAGGGTGTAAAGCACAATATTTTTGGAGAGGCGCGCCAGCCCGACGAATAGACCGATAACGGTCGAGATGGGAAAAGCCAGCACAGTAATCCGCAGAGTGGTAGCTACGCCGGTTTGCAGGTACTGAAAAGTCTCCCTATAATTTTTGTCGGCATTAATCAGGAAGATCAATACCAAGGCAGTGAGGATTAAGATAATCGCCCACCAGGGCAGTTTGCTCACCGAATAATCGCGCGGGAAGAGGCTTTTTCGCAAACGCTGATTCTCCACCATGGCGGCTCCTGTACTTACCCATACAGAAAGAAGAGCGCTTATGCTCCGACAGGTCGTCCGTCGAACGCTCCTGAAAATTCGGTTTTAGGACGAATCGCTGTTCCTCCCTCCCGTTGGCTTGGATTCGCGCGCGAGATGAAGGAATTTGAACGGACACACACCGAATCGTCGTTCGGTGTGTGTCCTGTCGGTTATTGATCTAACACTTATTGAGTCAATCCCCACTTTTTATTCAATTGATCCAGGGTTCCGTCGGCAATCATGGCGTTGAGTGCAGCATCGACCGCTTCTTTCAATTCGCTGCCTGGCGGGTAAACGAAGCCCAATTGTTCATCGGAGGTGAGCTGACCACCGATCTTTAGCTTGCCAGGATTTTCGTTCATGAATCCTGTAGCGGAGATGTTATCGATGACTACGCCGTCGATATCGTTAGAAAGCAGGGCCAAAACCGTGGCAGGAAAATCCTCGTAGGATTTTACGCGCTCGGCAGGAAAGTGCTCTTTGGCGACGATCTCGTTAGTGGTGCCGAGCTGAGTGCCAACTATCCGAGCCGCATCGGCTTTGATCTCGTCAACACTGGCGGTCTCATCTGCGCGCACTAAGAGCGTCTGTCCAACGATGACATAGGGAATAGAGAAGTCGACAATTTCATCGCGCTCGGCAGTGATCGTTACGCCATCGGCGAGCATGTCATATTCCCCAGCTGCCATAGCAGGGAAGATGCCATCCCAGGAAGCCTGCTTGAACTCCGGGGTGCAGTTGATACGCTTGCAAATCTCGGTCACAGCATCGTAGTCCCAGCCCACGCCCTGGTTGGTATTGGGGTCGATGATATTGAAGGGCGGGTAGGCATTTTCCACTGCGACGGTGATAGAGCGTCCACCCAGGTCGGGTAAACCGCTGGTGGGGGCTTCCGTCGGGGGTTCGGTGGGCGCTGGCGAAGCGGCACCTCCGCAGGCCGCCAGCATGAAAGCGGCGACCAAGATCAAGGTGATCAACAATCTGTGTTTCTTCATTCTGTCTCTCTCCTTCTAAGGTAAGAAACTGCGAGTTTTTCGGTTTCCGTTATAATAATAACGCTTTTTTAAATAAAATCAAACTTAATTGACGAATTTTTATCAATTTGTTACGGAGGCCGTGCATGGCACAATTTCCAGCGCCGGATTGGATTGATACACTGAAAGATAAGTTAAACAGTGACGCGCAGTACGCCCGGGTGGCGCGTAATTGGGAGGGGGATATGGTGGTCGTGATCGAGGCAGGCGGAACATTGCCAGAGCAACGCTGGTTTTACCTGGATTTATGGCATGGCAGATGCCGGGATGCGTACGTTGTCGATGCAGGAACAGATAAGAAGGCATTGTTCAAGCTCAAAGCGCCATATCAAAATTATGTGCGTTTGCTAAAAGGCGAACTGGAACCGATGCAGGCAATGCTCACGCGCAAACTCGGAGTACAGGGGAACATGGCAGTTCTGATGCGCAACGTTCCAACCGTCCTGGATTTTGTCCGTTGCTGCCGAGAAGTCACGGATAGTTTTATTTAGTTATGGGCGCTACTCGAACTGAACACGATCTGTTGGGCGAGCGCCAGGTTCCGGCGAACCAGTACTATGGCATTCAAACACTGCGCGCTTTGGAGAATTTCCATATCACGGGTATTCCCATCGCGCATTATCCTCAAATGGTACGGGCGCTGGCTTTTATCAAGAAAGCCGCTGCGTTGGCAAATTCAGCATTGGGTTTATTGGAAAAACCGATTGCTGATGCCATTGTAGCTGCCTGTGACGAAATCCTGGTGGGCAAGCTGCATGGGGAGTTTGTCGTCGATGTAATCCAGGGGGGAGCGGGTACCTCTACCAATATGAACGCTAATGAGGTCATTGCCAACCGGGCACTGGAGCTCCTTGGGTATGAGAAGGGCCGCTACGATGTGATTCACCCGCTCAATCACGTGAATATGTCCCAATCGACCAATGACGTTTATCCAAGCGCGCTGCGCCTTACCTTGAGCTTAAAATTGGATTCGTTGGTAACCGAAATGCAACACCTGCAGGAGTCTTTGGCTGCTAAAGGCAGCGAGTTCGCTGGAGTGATCAAGATGGGGCGCACCCAGCTTCAAGATGCGGTGCCCATGGCGTTAGGGCAAGAATTTGACGCCTATGCCGTTATGGTCGGGGAAGATATCCAGCGTGTGACCGAAGCTCAGCTTTTAATTCGTGAAATCAATATGGGTGCGACGGCAATCGGCACCGGTTTGAATGCTCACCCGGATTACGCTCGCCTGGTGACAGAAAACCTGGGCATGCTGAGCGGTGTACCCGTGATTGAATCGCAAAACCTGGTGGAGGCCACGCAAGATTCGGGCGCTTACGTGCAGCTTTCGGGGGTCCTGAAAAGGGTTGCGGTCAAACTCTCCAAGATCTGCAATGATTTACGATTGCTCTCCTCAGGGCCGCGGGCAGGTTTAGGAGAGATCAATCTGCCGCGCATGGCTCCGGGGTCTTCCATTATGCCGGGTAAAGTTAACCCCATCATCCCCGAGGTGGTGAACCAGGTGGCGTTCGAAGTGATCGGTAATGATGTCACCGTGACCATGGCCGCCGAAGCTGGGCAGCTTGAATTGAATGCCATGGAGCCTGTGATTGCTTACAACCTGTTCACTTCCATCGACATGCTGGAAAAAGCCTGTCATACCCTGGCTGTGCGCTGTATCGATGGGATTACGGCAAATGCCGAACATTGCCGCCGAACGGTAGAAAACAGCATCGGATTGGTCACTGCCCTTAACCCGCTGTTGGGATACGAAAAATCTACCGAAATTGCCGCAGAAGCCATGCGCACCGGAGGTTCCGTCTACCAGATCGTGTTGGAAAAGGGATACTTAAGCAAAGCAGAGCTAGACGAAGCTCTTAAACCGGAGAATATGACCCATCCGCGCACCTGGCAGCGAAAAGATTCAACCAGATGAGCGGCAATTTCCGGAGAGCAAGAAAAATTTGTGTTTCGATTGTTCTATACCTACCGCTCGTGGCGTGCGGGCTGCGGACAGGTACTAGCACGCCAGCGATAGAGACACTCCAGACCAGCACGCAGACGATAACGCCTGCTGCGACCATCTCCAGCACAGCTGCATCCCCACAACTGCAGGAAACGCCCGCGCTGCTCCTGACCAGGATGCCTGCCATCCAGGAATATTCTGTCCCGGTTGGCTCGAGACCGCACGATGTAGCGCCAGGGCTGGATGGCGGCGTGTGGTACACCGCACAAGGCTCAGGTGAGCTGGGTTGGTTGGATCCATTGAGCGGCGAGACTCGCCATATTGACTTGGGTCCAGGTTCGTCACCGCACGGAGTGATCGTAGGACCGGATGGAGCACCCTGGATTACAGATAGCGGGTTGAATGCCATCGTGCGCGTCGATCCTGCATCCAACCAGGTGCGGATTTTCCCTTTACCTGCTGAGAGCGGGGATGCGAATTTAAACACGGCTGTGTTTGACGCTTCCGGCATACTGTGGTTCACCGGGCAAAACGGAGTTTATGGGCGTCTGGACCCCGGGCGCGAGCTGGTTGAGACCTTTTCCGCCCCAGGCGGGCGTGGGCCGTATGGCATCACCGTTACCCCATTTGGAGATATCTATTACGCCTCTTTAGCCGGGAACCACGTGGCGCACATCTCGGCTGGCTCGCTGGATGCGCGCATTTTGGAGCCACCAACCGTCGGTCAAGGAGCGCGGCGCGTGTGGTCCGATTCTATGGGACGTGTGTGGGTAAGCGAGTGGAATGCGGGCAAGGTGGCAGTGTATGATCCCCACGCCGAGTCCTGGAAGGAGTGGCGTCTGCCTGGAGAAGACCCGCGCGCGTATGCAGTTTTCGTGGACGATCAGGATAAGGTCTGGCTGAGTGATTTTGGCACCAATGCCATGGTTCAGTTTGACCCGGATACTGAAAGATTTTCAGTCTTCGTGTTACCTAGTGCGCCTGCCAATATACGACAAATTCATGGACGCCCGGGCGAAGTTTGGGGAGCAGAATCGGGTGTGGATAAGCTGGTCGTGATTCGTACGCGCTGATTTATGAGCCTTTGGTAAGCTGGGGGCTCAGGGGAACCTTTTGGGATAAAATAGCGTCCTGGTAAAGATATGCACAATTCGCCTACGCACCTTGCGCAGCCCAAAACCAGATGGGATGTGAAAAAATATCGCGTCTGGATTTTGTGGCTGCTATTCGCCGGTGTAGCCCTGGTTACACTGGCACTGGTTGGATCACTGGCAGGTTACCAATCTGCCTGGCAACAACATCGCCAGCGGCAGAGTACAGCCGCGGCTGCGGCTGTCCAGGAACAATATAACCTGGCGCAAGAAGACCTGCAAACAGGGCGTTACGATCTGGCGCGCCAGCGTTTTGAATACGTCTTGGCGCACGATCCTTCTTTTCCAGGCGCAGCGGATGGATTGGCGCAAGCTATGAGCATCCTTTTTGCTACAGCTACGCCCAGCCCGTTGCCGCCGACTGTCACTCCCACGCCCACGCGCGACTTGCGCCCGATAGAAGATCTCATGACCCAGGCTCAAAACCAGTTTGTCGAAGGCAATTGGGCAGGAGTGATCGACACCCTGATTGCATTACGCAAGGAGGATGCCCTGTACCGGGTGGTGGATGCTGACAGCCTGTTGTATCGCTCCTTGCGCAACCGAGGCCTGGATAAGATTCGCATGGAAGCCAACCTGGAGGGCGGAATTTACGACCTTGCCCTGGCAGAAGGCTTTGGTCCACTGGATGTGGAAGCTTACAACTGGCGCAACCTAGCGCGTTTGTATGTTATCGGTTCCAGCTTTTGGGAGGTATATCCTGAGCAGGCCGTGAACTATTTTGGCCAATTGGCTGCCGCCGCGCCAGGCTTACGCGATGCATCCGGATGGACGGCAGGTGAGCGTTACCGGGTGTCTCTTTTGCACTTAGGTGATAAACTGGCGCGAGCAGGTGAGTGGTGTGCAGCTCAGGAGCAGTATGAGCTGGCACTGAGCATGCGAGACGAGTCCGGCGCACAGGCAACCGCCGTGCATGCTGCCTGGATGTGTGCTCCCCCTACATCTACCGCAACTGTCAGTCCAATGCCCACGGATACCCCAACCATTACGCCAACCGGTACATTCCTTCCGCCAACGCCTGGCGATACTGCCACGGCCACGCTGGCGCCGCCTTCGCCGACGACGGGCGCCGGCGCCACACCATCCTCCACGCCCACTCCTACGAATACTCAGGCGCCGCCTGTGGATGCGACCATGACACCGACAGCTACGGTGGAAGCGCCTCCCACCCCGACTGCCACGGTTGAAGCGCCGCCGACGCCCACAGAGACGCTCCCTCCAGATATTGTTCCGGAAACACCTACCCCTACCGGGGTGATTAACCCTTAATGTCCTCATGAATACCCTGCAAAAAATTCGCTCTCGAATAACCCGCCGGGCGCTGCTTACCCATACAGCTGTGTTCAGCCTGACTCTTGTTTTAGCTTGCCTGGGAGCCATGGCATCTTATGGTATCGTGCGCCAGGTCACCTTAGGAAGCCTGGGGGCAAGCAACTCCCAAGGTCCTCAACTGATTGATGGTACAGCAACGCCAGACGCAGGGCAGACCTCGTCACAGGGGTCTGTACGTATTCGACCGCCCGAGGTGGAGCCTGAACTGACACCCTGGGATGGGGCAGGCAGGGTAACCATTCTGCTCTTGGGTTTGGATTACCGCGATTGGGAGGCTGGCAACGAAGCCTCGCGCAGCGATACCATGATCTTGCTCACCTTGGACCCACTGGCGCGCACCGCCGGGATATTATCCATTCCACGCGATATGTGGGTGGCAATCCCGGGTTTTCGGCATGGCAAGATCAACACAGCTTACTACCTGGGGGATGCCTATAAGCTGCCAGGCGGCGGGCCGGGGCTGGCAGTTAAAACCGTCGAGGATTTTCTGGGAGTGCCGATCAATTTTTACGCCCAAATCGATTTTGGCGCTTTTGTGCGCTTCATCGATGAGATCGGGGGAGTAAAAATCGACGTCCCTGAGGCTATCACGGTTGATCTGCTAGGATCAGGGTCTGCAACGAAGAAAAAATTGCAGCCCGGGGTACAGGTGCTGCCCGGGGAGTGGGCGCTGGCGTATGCGCGCGCCCGCTATACCGAAGGTGGAGATTTCGACCGTGCTCGCCGCCAACAGCAAGTCATTCTGGCCATTCGCGATCGTATTTTGAGCTTCGATATGCTCCCGATCTTAATCAATAAGGCAGATGTTTTGTATCAAGAGCTATCTGCAGGAATCCATACCAACCTGATCCTGGACCAGGCGCTCAAGCTGGCAGCGCTTGCCAGCCAGGTGCCGGAAGAAAATATCCGCCGCGGAGTGATCGACAGTAAGTATGTGCTTTTTGGGCAATCGCCCGATAACCTGAGCATCCTGATCCCGTTGCGCGATAAGATCCATGCTTTACGGGATGAAATATTCACCGCATCCGGCGCCCTGGGGCCGTTAACCCCGGGAAATCCTCAAGAGCGTGTACTGGCAGAGGCCGCACGTGTTTCGGTTTTGAATGGCTCAAGAGCAGGGGGCCTGGCGGAGCGCACCAGCGAATACCTTCGTTCGGTGGGTATTAATGTGACTACGACCGGCGATGCACAACAAGGCGGGGCGCTCACCACGTTGATTGACCATTCCGGCAAGCCATTCACGGCAGCTTATCTGGTCGAGCTGATGAGTATCAACCCGATAAAAATTATTTCCGATTACGATGCCAGCAGCCCGGTGGATATTGAGCTCATTCTGGGAGATGACTGGGCGCGCAACAACCCAATGCCTTGAAGTCTACAATCTATCTCAAAAATAGGAGGGGATTGGTGTGTGTGCGGCGGCAAAGCCGCCGCACACACACCAAATTACCGTTTTTGAGATAGTTTTTAAAAAAGTCTGAGCTGGGGAGCGTCGTAGGTGAGCGAATCCTGGGCAAGAAATTCATCCAGGGATTCGATACTTAAAGCGGGATTCTCAGCCAACCAGCGCACCTGGCGGTATTTGACAAAACGCCAACCTTCTTCCACGGCCTGGCGCAGGCGGGGATCGCGCTGCAGTTTGAACGCGACGAGATTAGCGCGCCCACCGGGAAGCACGATCAAGGATTGGGATGGAGGATGCTGGTGTTGTTGATGAGCTCGCCGATCATGGCGGAAGCCAAAATGTAAAATACGTAACGCACTTCCCCCAGGGAATTTCGCCAGACTTGCGGATTTTCTCCATCGGACTGCAATCCCATATGCCTGGCAACACTCTGCAATGCTTCTTGAATCTCCTGCAAGTCGTTCCGCCGTGCGTGGGAGGTATCCTGTGAGCGCAGGCTCCACAAACCACTTCCGGGCGCCTGATCCTGAGCGTAGGACTCCAGGCATAGATGCACCAGTTCTGCGCCGGGGGTGAGGATCCCTGGGAATGCCAGGCAAATTGCCTGGTCGATCTGGGCGGGTGGCGATTGGGGGTGTTTGACCAGGTAGCGCACCAGCTCAAGCTCTACCCTGTCCGCTAAGGACGGCTCAAAATCCTGAAGATCTCGCGCCCACCACAAGCCTACATCCAGGGTCTTTTCGCTGCCGCCGTAACGCAGGAATCCATTACGGTAAGTAAAGGTTTCTTCCATCGTGCGGGTCAGGGCGCTGAGCGCATCGGCGGGGGGCAGTGTTTCCGCGGCAAAGGTATGCACGTTTGCCAGGGCAACCAGCGCGGCGGTATGCAGCGGCAGGTAGGTAGCCGGCTCCCCACGCTGGCTCAGGTATTGGCGGGCAGCCTGGAGCACGAGGGGCGCGGAGTCTTGCTGAATAGTCGGGACTGTACTAGGCAGGGGAGCATTTTGCCAGGTGATCTGAGCCTGATTGGTATCGGCGCGTAAAGCCAGACCCTCCAATTGGTAGCCCGCCATATCGGCCGCGATGAGCGCTGCGGAAAGAAAACCCGGCTCAGTCTCGCCAATCAGGCTGAAGACGGGCGTACGGGCTGCCAACACCGAGGACAAGTTTTCAAGGGCTGC
>Ga0105106_10000058_pt1 | contig 62414 bp, 57 predicted proteins | sample PPLLaktember2015_5_FD_79109 | JGI IMG/M metagenome (GOLD analysis project Ga0105106, IMG submission 79109) | Freshwater sediment microbial communities from Prairie Pothole Lake near Jamestown, North Dakota, USA - PPLs Lake P8 Core (1) Depth... | ecosystem: Environmental > Aquatic > Freshwater >... | reverse complement strand
TCTCTACATCCTTCGCCAATTTTGCGGCCCATCTCTCGATGAGATCCTTTTACCTTGATCATCGGTGTAGCATCTGGGTGGATGATATTGCCTGGCATAATCCCAACTCCCTTCTTTCTCTATATGGATTATAACGTAAAAGCTTTGTTGACGCTGTTCGTTCAATAGTGTAAACTACACAACAAGGAGGCGGGCGACCCTGGAACCTATAGAAATCAAACCATTATCAATTGAGAATATAGCTCCTGAAAAAGTGCGTTCAACAGATTGGCTGAGCCCGCTGATATTTATTCTGCTGACAATTTGGATTATCACCATCATCTTGATTAAGATAATTGCCCATTTTTTGATTCCCGCCATAATAGCCATGACTCCCGGTTGGGTGATTTTCCTGTTTGCCTTCTTCCAGGCAATAATTCTGTTACTCCCCCTCTTGCCTGTTGGGCTTTTTTGGAAAAATCCAGCCTTCCGCAGCATTTTTCGACTTTGGACCCTGATGGCTTTCTTTGGTTTATTGTGTGCCCCACTCCAATTGCTTCCGGTTTCTGCTGCCTCACTACAGGCGATATCCCATATCGGGATCAGTTTGCTGATTGCCCTCGGTGTGATCCTCAAGAAGGATCAGCGAATCCGGTTGACGCGCCTCACCATGCTGCATCTCTGGAACCCCTCGCTGATCTTTACTGCTCTTTTCCTGGCTGCCCTGTTTAGTTATCCCTGGATAGTATTTGGCGCTCTTGGCTCACTTACTGATAACCTGCTTCAACTGACTGCGGGATTAAGCTTTGGGTTGATGACAGCTACACTGTGTAAGGTTTTCCTGTTCGATAAACTCGTTCTCCCTGCGACAAATAACATCGGCACATTTCTTCTGCAAGGGTTAAGTATTGGCATTGCCCTGTCCATTCTCTTCGCCGGAATGGGATTCCCTTTCGGGGCGATGCAATTTTTGTTAATGATAAGTTTGCCAGCCTTGGGCTGGGTGTTAACCACCATTGCACAAATTGCCTTCCGTCAGCAGAAATCACATCTACTCGCCATCGGATTGCTGGTTGGGATTGCCATCGCTGCCCCATTGATACTCATCGACCCGGATGAGTTGGGTTTACTATACAATGCTACCCCCGGTGAGATCATGGGATATGCAATATATGCTTCCCTGATCTCACTGGTAGCTGGTTGGCTGGTTGGATTAATTGCATTTTTCATCAGTCAGGTTCGCCTTCGGCGGACAATACCGAGCTTACCATCTACACGGACTGTACTCCTGTTGTTCGCCAGTGCTTCAGCTGCCTGGTTGTTAGCCATAACCTTGTACATATTGGTTGGCCAGACTGGTTTTCATGGTGAGAGTATATTCATCATCCTGAGATCCCAGGCTGATGTCTCAGAAGCTGCTCAAATCGAAGACGCCAGCGCCCGCCGTGCCTTTGTATACCAATCCCTGACCACCCACGCAGATCAAAGCCAATCTGAGATCCAGCAGTTTTTGGATCGGTTCGGTTTCGATTACACGCCCTATTACCTGGTTAACGCTATTCAGGTCACCGACAATCCCTTGCTGCGCCTCTGGTTGCTTACTCGTCCAGAAGTCGATCGGGTACTTTCCAATCCCTGGATGCGTCCATTACCAGCAGAGGTTTTTCAAAACACTGGAACTGCTGATCCGCCATCCAGCCAATTGTGGAATCTCGAGATGATCAATGTTTATCGCGTCTGGGCTGAGCTGGGGGTCTCTGGCAAGGATATCGTGGTTGGCCAATCCGATTCTGGGGTGCAGTGGGATCATCCGGAGGTAGTCTCGACCTACCGTGGCCGCACCGGAGATCATAATTACAATTGGCTGGATCCCTGGTATGCTTCTCCACAACCACAAGATTTGAACGGGCATGGAACCCATACTTTAGGTACTATACTTGGTGCAACCACAGGTATCGCTCCCAACGCCGCCTGGTTTGCTTGTGCCAACCTGGCGCGCCCACTCGGCAATCCTGCCCTTTACCTGGATTGCATGCAGTTCATGCTTGCCCCCTATCCCCAAGGAGATGACCCCTTCACCGCAGGTGACCCCAACCTTGGTGCCAATGTGATCAATAACTCCTGGGGCTGTCCACCGATCGAAGGCTGCGATCCTGATTCGCTTCGCATTGCGGTTGATAACTTACGCCTGTCTGGGATTTTTGTCGTCGCCTCTGCAGGCAATGACGGTCCGATCTGCAACAGTCTGATTCATCCCATTGCAATTTATGACGGTTCATTTACTGTGGGTGCCATTAATAGCGCCGGGCAGCTTGCTTTATTCAGCAGTCTTGGCCCGGTTGAGTTGAATGGAGTTCAGCTCATCAAACCCGATATTGTTGCCCCTGGCGAGAATGTTCTTTCCAGCACCCCGGGAAATACCTACGAGATTCACAGCGGCACGTCAATGGCCGGTCCCCACGTCGTCGGAGTGGTTGCTCTGATGTGGTCTGCCAATCCCTATTTGATCGGCCAGATCGACCTGACCGAGCAGATCATCATCGACACAGCTGATCCTTATTCAGGCACGCTCCCGGAGTGCCCAGGCGCATTCAATTATCCATCTACCGCAGTAGGCTACGGGGTCATCAATGCCTTCGCTGCCGTCCAGGCTGCCCAGGTCATCTTATCACCTTAAACACACATTCCCCGGAACCTGTATGGCTGACCTGAACGACATTACCGTTCGAAGGATTGTCTGTAAGGTAAACCATCTCCTAACAGAAAATGAGATTGGTAGTCACACTCAGCTGGAAAAATACTGCAATGCCAGGCGGAGCCGTGTCTCCACATCCTGTGGTGTGTCCCGCGGGATGTACTGCAGCGCTGACTGCGCTTCCACTACACTATAACCCAGAGTAGTTAAAGCTGCTAAAACCTCACTGTCCGCATCACTTATTACTGCCAGCATTCCCAAGGTCTCAGTAGCCGGAATTCGATCCTGCAGGGTCAACAGGATCTTCTGGGCTGTCTTTTTTCCAATCCCAGGTACTCGACTAAAGATTTCCGCCTGTTCGTTGAATACTGCCCGCCGGATCGTTTCTGGATTGAGCGTGGACAGGATCAATATCGCCAAACGTGGACCGATCCCGTTTACTCCAAGTAACAGATTGAAGTACTCGCGGCTTTCCTTGGTTTCGAATCCACACAGCATCCAATTATCTTCTCGTACTACTAAACGTGTATGCAAAAAAATCGCCTCTCCCGGTTGCAGGGTATCCTTAATCGGTGCCGGGACGAACACTTGATAACCTACACCGCCTACCTCAACCACAATGCTGTCGTTATCTACCGAAGCCACCGTTCCCCGCAGTAATGCGATCATCCCTGCCTCCCGCCAGTTGAACCAGTACTGGTTAATGCACACCACCGCGCCGTTATTGCAAGAGAAAGTTGCCGGCCCGCGCTCTTTTCATTCGTGACCATTTCCCCCGCTTCTAATTCACCTTCCAAACCTTGCAGCATTTCCTGAACTGCGTAATATAGGGTAAGTGCTGAGGCTCGGATAGCATATGCAGTGATGACCAGGAATAATGGTTTATTGCTCAAAAGTGCCCGTGTCTCTCCAAGGAGGTATGGCAGCATCTCGAAGAATTCCCACACCTCACCCTTCGGCCCCCGACCAAATTTTGGAGGATCAAGAATGATTCCTTCATACGTCGATCCACGGCGTGCCTCACGACGGACGAACTTGAGAGCATCATCCACGATCCACCGGATGGGTGTAGTCTCCATGTTGGATAGGTTCTGGTTCTCGCGTGCCAGTCCAACCGTTTTCTTGGACGCATCCAAATGTGTTACCAGTGCACCTGCTTTCGCTGCTGCTAGAGAAGCCACACCCGTATAACCGAAGAGGTTTAATACATTGATCTCGCGCCTGGCTTGTTTGATTTGATCTCCGATCCAATCCCAATGCGCAGCTTGTTCTGGAAAAACTCCCAGATGGCGGGAGTTGCTCGGCCTGATGGCGAAAGTTAACCCTCGGTAATTTATCGGCCACGAAGCTGGTAGCGGATTCTTGAATTTCCAGTGCCCGCCACTCTCTTCACCGGTTGCGATAAATTCTGCGTGCGCATTTTGCCAGGCATTCTCGCTAAAAGCCCGTTTCCACACTGCCTGGTGCTCTGGTCTAATAAAAGTATAAGGGCCAAAACGCTCTAATTTGGATCCATTCCCGCTGTCCAGCAGCTCATAATCTCTCCAACCATCGGTTGAAAACAGAGTTAACTTCGGACGGAGTGTATTTTTACTATTCATGCTCTAGCATTCTGCCTGGTCAATTCGTGATTGGTATTTTGCCCTTTGCAGATGGCAGATCGCAATTGCCAGTGCGTCTGCTGCGTCATCTGGTTTGGGGATTTCATCCAGCGCCAGCAAAACCTTAACCATTGCCTGGACCTGTTCCTTTTCTGCCCCACCGTACCCAGCCACGGCTTGCTTAACTTCCAGTGGAGTATATTCCCCAATGGCCAGCCCATGTTCCGCCAGGCTCATCAACACTACCCCCCGCGCCTGTCCAACACTGAGTGCCGTGCGAACATTGCGTTGAAAAAACAGTTTCTCCACCGCCCCGCTATCAGGTTGGTGGAGAAGCAGAATATCATTTAATTGCTGGTGTAAGATCATTAACCGGACGGGCATCTCCAGGTTTGGCGGAGTTTCGATCACACCATAAGCCACCGCCACCAGAGCGCCGTCCCGCGTTTCTTCAATAATTCCATAACCGGTGATGGCTGTTCCAGGATCGATCCCAAGTACCGCCATGACCTGTCCAGACCAGACTATTCCTCTTCCAACCGCGCCAATGCTTCTTCAGAAATGCTCAGGTTGGAAAAGACATTTTGCACATCGTCCAGTTCTTCCAGTAATTCGATGGTCCGCATTACTTGTACGGTAACATCCGGTGCTAATTCCATTTCGTTCTTTGGTAACATCCGCAGGCCTGCTTCGTCAGGTTGAATATTTGCACTGTGAAGACCCTCAGTAATGGTCCGGAAAGCTTCCACTGGTCCAACGATCTCTATTGTTTCTTCGTCAAAAATCACGTCATCTGCACCGGATTCAACAGCCAGTTCGAAGACCTTATCCTGATCATGTCCTTCAGCAGGGAAAGAGAAATATGACGACCGATTGAATTGCCAGCCCACCGCGCCTGCTTCCGCCATGGTACCACCATTCCGCGACAAGACATGCCGGATCTCCGCTACAGCTCGGTTGCGGTTATCTGTGACTACCTCGATCATCAAAGCCACGCCATGATTGGCATATCCTTCATAATAAGCCTGCTCAAGCTCGCCACCCTCGCGGCTTTCCCCGGTTCCGCGTTTGATGGACCGTTCAATATTGTCTTTTGGCATGTTCTGGGCTCGAGCCCGATCAATCGCCAGTTGTAGTCGCATATTCGAACCCGGATCGCCGCCCCCATCCCGCGCTGCTAATGAGATTTCACGCGCCAGACGTGTAAATACTTGCCCACGCTTGGCGTCTGCCGCACCTTTCTTTCTGCGGATGGTCGCCCAATGTGAATGTCCTGACATATGTTAAACTCCTGAAACTACCCAATAAGGGAAAGTATAAGCCCTATTCAGAGCGTGGGAATTATACCATGTCTATTCAACACCACGTATGAAAGCCTCGGTCATCTCATGGGCGATCTCATCTTTGAACTGCTTCGGCGGTGTCTTCATGAAGTAAGAAGAGGGTGCGATCAGCGGTCCCGAAAGCCCTCTATCTAGCGCCAACTTAATACAGCGGATTGCATCGATCACTACCCCGGCTGAATTTGGCGAATCCCACACTTCCAATTTTGCCTCCAAATTTATCGGTACATTTCCGAAGGTTGTCCCCTCCATGTGGATGTAGCACCATTTGCGATCTGTCAGCCAGGGCACATAGTCACTCGGCCCTACATGCACGGATTCCTCCGGCAGCTTATAAGGCAGCATGCTGGTCACTGCGCCTGTCTTGGATATTTTTTTTGACTCTAAACGCTCACGCTCCAACATGTTCATGAAATCAGTGTTGCCACCAAAATTAAGCTGGTAAGTACGGTCTAATATCACACCCCGGTCAACGAACAGACTGGTCAGTACTCGGTGGACGATTGTCGCCCCAACCTGGCTTTTGATGTCATCACCGATTATCGGCAGGTCGCGTTCTTTAAAACGCCGGTTCCAGTATTCAGAGCTGGCAATAAATACCGGAATTGCATTAATGAAACCGCATCCAGCCTCCAGGATCTGTTCTACGTACCATTTGGTTGCCATTTCCGATCCGACCGGTAGGTAGTTGATCACCACGTCGGTCTTCGTTTCCTTCAAGATCCCCACGATATCCGCGGTCGGTCCGGGTGCCTTTTTCAGGATCTGTGAAAGGTATTTACCCAGCCCATCATGGGTCATTCCCCTCCATACCGGCACGTTCAGGTGTGGTACATCGCTGAACTTAAAGGTGTTGTTGGGATAAGCAAATATCGCCTCCGATAAATCCTTTCCCACTTTAGTATCCACTACATCGAACGCCGCAGAAAATTCAATATCGCTGATGTGATATCCACCAAGGTTGACGTGCATCAAACCCGGGATCTGATCATCCTCTTTCGCATCCTTGTAAAAAGTAACACCCTGTACCAACGATGATGCGCAGTTACCAACTCCAATAATTGCTACTCGAATTTTCTTCTTGCTGACCACGTGTTCCTCCACTGGTTTTTTCGTTTCATAGGTTACCGGCTGCCGTACGCAATTATGCTATAATTTTATTACACAATTTCGGAGCCCCAGTTGTCCGCTACAAATTCCTCATCCTATTTTAAGCGTCTAGAACGATTGGTTGACGTTTGCCGAAGCTTATGTAAATCCGCGGATATCGATTTATTACTCCAGCAGGTTGTAATCGTCGCCTGTGAACTCACAGGCAGTCAGTATAGCTTTATTTTCATCAAAGAGCAAGACACAGATTATTTAATGATTGTATCCGGTCTGCCAGCACACCGCCAGACCCTTAGTCATTTCCATGTGCCTATCGAAAAAAGTTTCGCAGGTCTGGTGTATGCAAATTCCAGTCCGGCATCACTCCATAATGCCCAGAATGACCCTCTCATCTTTCGAGATATTGAAATTGCCCTGGGTTACGTTACCGATTCAATGTTGGCTGTCCCCCTGATCTTTCGTGGTGAGACCATCGGAGTCATCCAGGTCGTTAACAAAGAGAATCTCACGCAATATGACCAGCAAGATATTACAATTCTGGACACCTTGGCTTCTCTGACTGCCTTTGCTATCCAGTCCATGCTGCTTTCAGAGGAGACACAACCCGCTTCCGATGATATTCGGGTACTGGAATTAATGAAATCAGATTTCATCGCCATTGCCTCCCACGAGCTGCGCACCCCTCTCGGTCTGGTCCTGGGGCATTCCACCTTTCTTCGCGAACAGATAAATGACCAGAATCAGCGTGAACAAGTGGATATTATCATCCGCAATGCCACTCGTCTGAAAACTATTATTGAAGAATTATCCCATTTCAATGGTTTCCAAACTGGTTCCGCCCGCCTCCACAAGGGTCGGGTGCCGATGAACGCCCTGGTTCAAAATATTTGTGCACAGCATCTTGACGCAGCTCTCAAAAAAAATATTTCCCTGCAGTTCTATCCCATGACTACCGATGTCCAGATTGAAGGCGACCCGGAAAAACTCGCCATTGCACTGACCAATCTGCTCTCGAATGCCTTGATTTTTACCGATCCGAATGGGCACATCCAGGTCATCCTCGAATCACTCCCCGGTAATGTCCGTATCACCGTCGCCGATGACGGGATTGGCATACCCCAGGGTGAACTTTCCAAGATTTTCGATCGCTTTTATCAGGTCCAGTCCCATCTCACTCGCCAGCACGGTGGTTTAGGATTAGGCTTGAGTGTTGCCAAAGCCATGATCGGTATGCACAATGGCCAGATCTGGGCAGAAAGCAATGAAACTAAGGGAACCAAATTCTTTATCCTCTTGCCTGTTAACTCCTCGGATAAGTAACACCCCTCATTACCCCTCGCCAGAGGAATCGTCCTTGCCAATGCATCTGCATCCGGTTATAATGTTCGCCTGTTAGTAAAGAATAATCGGGGCGTGGCTCAGCCCGGCTAGAGCGCACGGTTCGGGTCCGTGAGGTCCCGAGTTCAAATCTCGGCGCCCCGACTGATAATCGCTGGTGCATAAAAGAACGAGCAGATATGCACGTTCTTTTTTGTATTCTTGGAAGATAAATACACTAGAAAATTAACTTGGTGGATCCCATCTCCACAATCCATAGAATAATCGGGGTAAAATAACAACACATCCACAAGTACATTGGGTAACATCAATACGTTTATTGGAGAACGAAATGCGCTCATCGCAAGACAAAATGGATTTGCTTTTCCATTCCTACTCGAAGAAGTGGTTGCACTCCCTCAAACGCCAACATCCGTCTTCCAGCCTTGGTTACTTTATTACGGTTATGTTCATTTTCTTGTGGGCTTCCGATCTTACCATCCAGGCAGGCTTCCATCCCGCACGCGGTATAGGCGGATTGGTCTTTGTTGGAATTGGTTTTGGTCTGGGCTTGATTGTGATCCTGTTTAATTCTCTTCTTGCTTATTCCGGAATTGACCGTCCGGTTCGTTCTGGACTTTGGATGGCAGCTGTGGTCGGGCCATATTTCGGACTTTCATCCTTCTCCCGCTGGCAAAATCCCACACTCAGTCATCTGGTTGGCTTCGGCAGCGCAGTAATTGCTTTTTGGCTCAGTTTTATCCTCGATAGACTGGTCCATAATCAGGCTAAATCCACACTTCCAGATGCTTCTGAATAATAACCATGATTTATAACCCTTCAATAGAGCAGCCCGTCGACTATCAGTCCGAGGTTGAGCCCGGTATATTTAAAATAAGCAATATACTCTCACTGAAGAAATCCCATGTCTGAGATTATCCTCACCTCCCAGCAGCGGGAATTGGTTGACCTTCCCCTTACTGGGCATGTGTTTCTGGACGGTACTGCCGGGACGGGTAAAACTACGGCTGCCGTCGCTCGCTTATTGGCTCTACTCAAAGCCGGTGTTCCAGGCGACGAGATACTCGTCATGCTTCCCCAGCGTACGCTGGGCTTACCCTATCTCGAAGCCCTCAATGATCCGCAGGCTCCCCCCGGAAGGCATGTCACTCTGGTCACTGCAGGCGGGCTGGCTCAGCGAATGGTCGAGTTGTTTTGGCCACTTGTCGCAGAAATAGCCGGCTTCTCCCACCCTGATGCGTCACCCACCTTTCTGACCCTGGAAACCGCCCAATATACCCTGGCTTCCATGGTCACTCCCTTGCTCGAAGAAGGTTATTTTGACTCAGTGGTCATGGATCGCAATCGCTTATTCAGCCAGATCATTGACAATCTCAATAAATCAGCTGTTGTGGGATTCCCCCACACCGAGATTGGCGATCGTCTCAAAGCCTCCTGGGCTGGAAATCCTGGTCAGCTGCACGTCTACGATGATGCCCAGACCTGTGCTGCACTGTTCCGCAGCTATTGCTTGGAACATAACCTGCTCGACTTTTCACTCCAGGTCGAAGTCTTCTGGCGGGTTGCCTGGCGCGTGCCGCTTTGCCGGGACTATTTAAAGAACACGATCCGTCATATTATTGCTGATAACGTCGAAGAGGACACACCCTTTGCCCACAACCTGCTTGCCGAATGGCTCCCCAGTCTCGATTCTTGTTTGATCGTCTATGATAATCAGGCCGGCTACCGCCGCTTTTTAGGTGCTGCTCCCGATTCTGCGGAGATGCTTTCTGACTTGTGTGAAACACATCTCTCCTTCACGAATTCCCTGGTCACTTCACTTCCTATCCAGGCTCTCTGCGCCCATGTCGAGCATACCCTGCTCCACCAGCCGCCTCCTCCACCTCCCAGCGATCCACGCCTAGCCCTCTCCTTTCAGACCAGCCGCTACTATCCGCAAATGTTGGACTGGGTCGCTGAACAGGTCGCCAGTCTGGTACATATCGATCTCATCCCGCCCGAGGAGATCGTCATTCTGGCTCCTTTTCTGTCGGATGCACTCCGTTATAGTCTGGTCACCCGCTTAGAAGCGCTCTCTGTGCCTGTGCGTTCCCATCGTCCCTCCCGTTCCCTGCGTGAGGAACCCGTTTCACACGTCTGGCTTACGCTTGCCAAACTCGCCCATCCGGATTGGGATTTGCTGCTGACAAAGTTCGACCTGGCCTATACCTTTCTACAAACCATCGATGGCCTCGACCTGATCCGTGCTCACATTCTTGCCGAGATTGTCTATCGTACGAACCAGAACACACCCATCCTGGGAGCATTCGATCAGATTATTCCGGTTAACCAGTCGCGCATCACATATGTCGTCGGTGAACGTTATGAACTTCTGCGAACCTGGCTGGCAGCCTACCAATCCCGCCCCCCACTCGAGCTGGATCACTTCATTTCCACCTTATTCGGCGAGCTCCTTTCTCAGCCTGGTTTTGGTTTTCATAATTCCTTCGACCCTGGCACAGTCACTACTCGCCTCATCGAATCTATACAGAAATTTCGTTGGGTAGCTGCTCCCTCGCTATCTGGGCAGGGTATCCCGGTCGGCAAAGAATATATTCAGATGGTCGAGAGAGGGGTGATCGCTGCTCAATATCTGCAAAGCTGGCAGCGTCAGGCGGCACCGGCTGTCCTGATCGCCCCGGCTTACACCTTCCTGATGAGCAACTATCCGGTCGCAGTCCAGTTTTGGCTGGACATCGCCAGCCGGTCCTGGTCAGAACGACTATTGCAGCCCCTCACTCACCCCTATGTTCTCAGCCAGGAATGGCCTCGCGACAAAATCTGGACCGATTCCGACGAAGTCGAAACCAGCCAGGATGCCCTCCTTCGCCTTGTCACCGGTTTGCTCAGCCGCTGCCGGCAGCAGGTCTTTCTCGGCTTGACCGATCTCGGAGAGCAGGGTTTCGAGCAGCGCGGTCCTCTCCTGCGTGTCATAAACAGGATCCTCCAGACTTATGCCGCCTAATAACCTCTTCCAGATCCAGTTGCGGCCAAAGCAAGCCGAGATCCTCGCCTATACCAGTGGTCGCATGGGTATTTCTGCGGTTCCCGGTAGCGGCAAAACGTTTACCCTGTCCCTCCTTGCAGCAAAACTACTATCCAGCCGTGTATTGGAGCAAGACCAGGAGATCTTGATAGTTACCCTGGTCAATTCCGCTGTCGACAATTTTTACCAGCGAGTCTCTAGCTTCGTTATCGGTCAAGGACTCATTCCCAATATCGGCTACCGTGTCCGCACCTTGCATGGTCTGGCCAATGATATTGTTCGCGAGCGTCCCGATTTATCCGGCCTGGAGGATAATTTCCAGATCATTGACGAAAAAGAAGCCGATGAGATCCGCAAAGATGTCTCCCTGGCATGGCTCCACAATCACCCCAATGCCCTGGATGACTACCTCAATGCCGATCTCCAAGAAGATAAGTTGGAACAGGTCCACCACAAGCATCTTCCCAACCTGATCAAGGATATTGCCCTCACCATTATCCGCTATGCTAAGGACCGCCAGCAAACTCCCAGGCTTATGGAAAACCATTTAGCCTCCCTCCCATACTCACTCCCTCTGGCTGCCATGGGCTGCGAGATTTACAGCAGCTATCAGCGCGCCCTGGCCTACCGTGGCGCTGTAGATTTCGACGACCTGATCCGCCTGGCACTGCTCACTCTTGAGAGCGATGCCAGTTTATTGGATCGCCTGCGCAACCAATGGCCATACATCTTGGAAGATGAAGCCCAAGACAGCAGTGCTTTACAGGAAGAGATTTTGCGTCTGCTTTCCGGACCCGGCGGCAATTGGGTACGCGTCGGAGACCCTAACCAGGCTATCTACGAGACTTTTACCACCGCCAATCCCGACTTCCTGCGTAATTTCCTCAACGAACCCGCTGTCCAGCAGCGTAACCTGCCTAACTCAGGCCGTTCCACATTTGGAATTATCAATCTGGCCAATCAATTGGTCGATTGGACTCACGCCGAGCATCCATTACCCGAAGCCCGCAATGCCTTACAGTCACCTCCCTATATCGAACCAACTGGACTGGGTGACCCAAACCCGAATCCATCTGACGATCAGACCTTCATTCGCATAATCACCCGTAAATATTCGCCTGCCGATGAGGTCATCGCCATTGTTGATTCGTTGGAGCGTTGGTTGCCGGATCACCCAGACCAAACCGTCGCTGTGTTGACCCCTCGCAATCAGCGTGCTTTTGACCTGGTTGACGAGCTCCGCAAACGTTCCGTCCCATTTATGGATGATTTTTTGCGCAGTTCCAGCTCCACCCGCACATCGGCAGGCAGTCTGGCTCATTTGTTGCGTTATCTGGCTGATCCACAATCTCCCTCGCGCCTCGCCATGGTTTATCAGGTCTGGCGCCGCGAGGACCGGATAGACGAATCCAATAAGCCGCGCCTTGCGCGCGTCACCGAATTCTTGCGCACCATTCCCCGAATCGAAGATTACATCTGGCCTTCCCTTGATATGGATTGGCTGGAGGAGTCAGGACTCTCACAATCCGACCCGGAAACCTGCGAACAACTGCTTGAGTTTCGCGTTTCCTTGCAGCGCTGGCAGGGAAGCATTGTTCTGCCGGTTGATCAAATGATCCTGCTCCTTGCCCAGGACATCCTCACCGCACCTACAGAATTGGCCGTCGCCCACAAGTTAGCCTTGCTCATGCGTCAGACCATCCGCAGTCATCCGGATTGGCACTTGCCCCAATTAGCCAATGAGCTGGTATCCATAGCTAAAAATGAGCGCCGTTTCCTGGGCTTCAACGACACCGACACCGGTTTTGATCCTGATAAACACCCCGGTAAGGTCATCGTCTCCACCCTGCATAAAGCTAAAGGTCTCGAGTGGGACCGTGTATACCTCATGTCTGTGAACAACTACGATTTTCCCTCAGGCCAATCTCACGATAAGTACATCCCGGAGAAATGGTTCATCCAGAAGGATCTGAATCTCGAGGCCGAAGCCTTAGCTCAATTCAAAGCGGTAGTCGCCGGACCGACAGTTTCCATCCCAAGCCTCGGCGAGGCCACTTTCCAATCTCGCTTGGATTACGTGCGCGAGCGGTTACGCTTGCTGTATGTCGGCATTACCCGTGCTCGAAAGAATTTGATCATAACCTGGAACTCAGGTCGTTTAGGTGAAATGTCTCCAGCCGTCCCACTCATAGCATTATCTAATTATTTAGCCCAACTGGAGGAAAACGCATGACTCTGCCTCCTGGATTCCAATTCAACCAGAGCAACCTTCAGGATTATGTGGATTGCCCGCGCCGCTTCCAACTGCGCTCATTGCTTCGGCTGGAATGGCCTGCCTTGCAGACCGTGCCCGCCCTGGAAAGCGAACGTCTCATTAAGTTGGGTGCCGCTTTCCACTTCCTCATCCGCCAGCATCAATCGGGTCTCCCGATCGAGCGTCTCTCCGTCTCCATCCAATCCCCAGAGCTTCACCAGTGGTGGGATAATTACCTCACCGCGATTACTCCACCTGAAGTCCTCAGCCCACTAATTACGTCAGGATCTCTTAACTACCCCGAGACCAGTCTTTCTATCCCCTTTTCCCGCTTCCGTCTGTTGGCCAAATTCGACCTTCTGGTCGTTCAACCCTCCGGTCAGGCTGTTATTCTAGATTGGAAAACCTCCCGCGTCCATCCCCAACGGCATTGGCTTCTAGACCGCCTCCAAACCCGTGTCTATCCTTATCTGCTCGTCAAAGCTGGCGAACTGTTCAATACCGGACAGTCATTTCACCCTGATCAAGTAGAAATGATCTATTGGTACGCCGACTTCCCGACAGAACCAGAATTGATCCAATATTCCGCAGAACAATTCGTTGCTGATGAGCAATTCTTGCTCGATCTGGTCGATCGCATCGACCATCGCTCCACCGATGATTTTCCCCTTACGCATAACGAACAGCAATGTCGTTTTTGCGTTTATCGCTCCCTATGTGACCGGGGTGTCATAGCTGGGGATCTAGACCTGATAGATTCCCATTCTGATCTGGGAGCATCCTTCGACTTTGATCTCGATTTGGAGCAGATCAACGAGGTCGAATATTAGCCATGCCGCGTCCCTGGATAGAGCCACTCCCTATCAGCGTTGATCCAGCCTTTCTTGAGGTCATCGGTGGACACCCTCTGGTTGCTGAGACACTCTACCGTCGCGGGTTTCAGGATATTCCAGCTGCCCGTGGATTTATGGATCCTGAGCTATATCCTCCTGTCTCCCCCCAGGAATTACCGGATATCGATCTCGCGGTTGACCTGATATCTCAGTTCATCAAAGCTGGGAAAAAGATCTTCGTCTGGGGTGATTTTGACGTCGACGGACAGACTGCCACAACTATACTCGTCTCAGCTCTGCGCCGAATGGGAGCTAATGTGGATTTCCACATTCCCATCAGGGCGCATGAAAGCCACGGTATCAGCCTTCCCGTGCTCGATAGGGTAATCACCGCTGGTATTGATCTTCTCCTCACCTGCGACACCGGTATTACCGCCCATGAAGCTGTTGAATTCGCCCGCTCGCGTGACCTGCCGGTCATTATCACCGACCATCACGACCTGCCCGATCAGCTACCCCGTGCATACGCAATCATCAATCCAAAACGCCTGGATTCCGATCATCCAAGCGGCGCACTCCCCGGCGTCGGTGTGGCTTACAAGCTGATCCAGGCTCTCTTTGCCGCCTATAACCGCCAGGACGAAACCACACAGTACTTAGACCTGGTCGCCTTGGGGATCGTCGCTGACGTTGCTTACATTCGCGGTGAAACCCGCAATCTTCTCCAGCGTGGCTTGCTCATTCTCCGTCAGATGCCCCGTCTCGGATTGCAGGTACTCTGCGATCTAGTTGAGTTAAATCCGGCTAATATTTCAGAAGAACACATCAGCTTCATCATCGCCCCTCGCTTGAACGCTCTTGGTCGTTTAGCGGATGCCAATAGCATTGTGGAATTCCTCACCACCCAGGATCCTACCCGCGCCCGTACCCTCGCATATGAGTTGGAAGGCTTGAATGCCAACCGCCGGATGCTCAGCGATCAGATCTATAGAGCCGCCCTGGGACAGTTGGAAGCCGATCCGATCCTGATCGAAAATCATGTGATCGTCCTTTCCCATCCAACCTGGCCTGCCGGTGTGATTGGCATCACCGCCGCCCGTCTCGTCGAACGCTTCAATAAGCCTGCCATCTTGTTCTCCACACCACCCGACGTTCCCGCCCGGGGTTCCGCTCGTTCCATTGAGGGTGTAAATATCACCGCCGCCATCGGAACCCAGTCTGATCTTATAGAAGGCTTTGGTGGTCATCCCATGGCAGCCGGTCTTTCCATCCAGCCAGATCGCATTCCCGATTTCCGGCGCCGCATTTCCTTGGAAGTTAATAAGATCACTCGTGCCCAGTCCATTCAGCCCGGGTTAACCATCGATGGTTATATTCCTCTGAACAGCTTATCCTTGGAGTTGGTCGCAGATTTTGAGCGTTTGGCTCCCTTTGGATCCGGAAATCCTGCCATCGTCATGTGTACTCGCAATCTGACTCTCACCGGTTATACCGCTGTCGGTAAGCATGGCGAGCATTTGCTTATGTCAGTAGAGGATGAACTTGGCTATGCGCAGCAGGTCATCTGGTGGCAGGGCGCCGACCAGTCTATTCCCTCCGATAAATTTGACCTGGCCTACACCGTTCGCCTCAGCACCTATCACGGCCAGAAAGCTGTTCAGCTTGAATGGATCGATTTCCGTCCACTCACAGGGAACTCCCAAGAAACAGTTACTTCTGCTCTCCCAATCCTGGTTGAAGACCACCGACAAGATGGGCATCCCACTGAAACCCTTGCCCACCTGAAAGCTGAACACCAGCTGCTCATCTGGAGCGAAGCTGACGATCGATTGCGCCTGGGGGCTGTCGACCGGGCTAACCTTCATTCCTGTACCAACCTGGTCATCTGGACTGTTCCCCCCGGTCCTGCTGAGTTATACGCTGCTTTGCAAACTGCCTCACCTCATCAGGTCTTCTTATTCGGGAACTTGACCGTCATGGATCAGCCAGAAGCTTTTCTCAAGCACCTGGCCGGGTTGGTAAAGTTCATCATTAATAATCTCCAAGGGGAAGCCCGCCTGTCAAGCTTGGCTGCCGGGACGAACCAGCGTATTCCCACCGTCAGACTGGGATTGGAATGGCTGCAGATGTATGGACATTTTCAGATACTCAAACAAGATTCTGATTCCATTCGCCTTGGGCTCCCCGGCGAAGCGATCTTTCAACCCCAGTTATTCGTGGTTGAACACCTGAAAGCACTGCTTGCGGAAAGCGCCGCTTATCGCCGCTATTTCCTACAGGCAGATAAAGGAAATTTGATCAATTGGTAGATGATTGGGGCAATCAAATCACCTGCGTTATATTGCCCATTTCCATGCCTTTACGTATGTCCCGCCTTTCAGTACAATGGGGACCATGATATACAAGCCGCTTACCCGTCGTGAGTTTCTGAAGATCGGTATCCTGGGCTTAGGAGGGCTGGCTTTTAATCCTTTCCCACCCTATGGCGATGAATACCAGAAACCTACTTCCTTGATCGGGCGAGTTACTCGCGACATCAGTGTTTTTCGCGCCCCCACTTGGCCAGAAGGTGATACGATCGCTTTCCTCCACCGCGATGAACTGGTTAACGTTTATTATGAGGTTACTCCCGCATCGGGTCCTCCTTACAATCCCCTTTGGTACCGGGTCTGGAACGGCTATATCCACTCGGCGTTTGTCCAGCAGGTGCATATCGATCTCAATACCCCGGTGACCAGTCTTCCAGAGACCGGCAAGATTTGCGAGGTCACTGTCCCTTACACTCAGATCTATCAGCACAACACTTATTCTGGCTGGACCATACGTTCTCGGCTCTATTACCTTTCGACTCATTGGGCGGTCGGTGTGGATGAAGGTCCCGATGGTGAGCCCTGGTATCGCTTGCTAGATGAGCTCTCCCGCGAACAGTATCATGTACCTGCCTCCCACATTCGCCTGGTACCCGATGAAGAGCTAACTCCGCTTTCTCCGGACGTCCCGCCAGAGCGCAAACACATCGAGGTCTCTTTAGCTGCACAAACCCTCACCGCCTATGAGGGAGACCAGATTGTGAACAATTTCCATATTTCCTCCGGTTCCAACCAGCGCCCCGACCCAAATGATATCGGTTGGAACACTCCTGTCGGCTCATTTCACATCCAATCCAAATACCCCACCAAGCACATGGGTGCCGGTGACCTCGCTGGCGATGGCAGCGACCTTCCCGGTGTGCCCTGGACTTGCTTCTTCCTGTCCCCACCCGGCTATGCCTTCCACGGCGCTTATTGGCACAACAACTTCGGGTTGCCGATGAGCCACGGCTGTGTCAATATGGTCCCCGCCGATTCCAAGTGGCTCTTCCGCTGGACCACCCCGGTCTATCGCCTACCGATCGAAAGTCGCGGTGACTGGTATCAAACCGGCTACGGCACCCGGGTCACCATCACCTGATCCCTATGTCCAACCGTTCCAATCCAGAATATCTCCGCAATGACCAGTATCGTGATGCGGGAAATCTCAATTCCCGCATCAACCTCCACTATCACTTTAGCACAAATCCCGCTGACTGGTTCCGTTGGGTATTTGATCATTTCAACCTCCCCGCAAGAGCGTCTGTCCTGGAGATCGGCTGTGGACCCGCCCGGCTGTGGGTAGGCAATCTCGACCGTTTCCCATCCGCTTGGCAAATATTCCTCTCCGATTTCTCCCTCGGCATGCTCCTCGCCGCCCGCTCTAATTTAGTCCAGCATACATTTCCATTCAACTATAGTGCCCTGGATGCCCAGGCTATCCCCTTTCCCCCTGCGACCTTTGACCTGGTCGTCGCCAATCACATGCTCTACCATGTCCCCGATCGTCGTCAAGCATTTTCAGAGATCCAGCGCATCCTCAAAGCCGGCGGGTGTCTGATCGCAGCCACCAACGGTCTCCATCACATGCATGAGATCCAGACACTCCTCCAACTCCTGGATCCTGACCTCGCTGCCCGCACTGACCACGCCTTCGGTGTCAGTGAGTTCACCATCGAGAATGGCGCTGCTCAATTAGACCCCTTCTTCTCCGAGATCCATTGCGACCACTTCCCCGATGCCCTCGAGGTCACCCAGGTCGAGCCTCTACTCGCCTACATCCTCTCCATGACCATGCCCTCTGAGGTCCACTTATCACAGTCCCAGGTCAACAACTTGACCCAATTCCTTGAAAGCCAGATCACCCAACACGGTTCTTTTCACATCACCAAATCCACTGCTCTCTTTATTGCCCAGAAGCAGTAGCCAATGACCTATTATATTGTGTGGCAGATAATAGATACCCTCTTTGGAGTAAAAATTATGAAACGAACTGCTTTCGTCCTCCTGATCCTCGCCATATTCTTCCTCACAGCCTGCGGTGAAAAAGCCCTCAACGTCAGCGATGCTTGGGCTCGTCCAAGCACCTCCGGTGGCAACAGTGCCATCTACCTGGTTATCGACAATCCAACCTCCTCCGATGACGTCTTGCTCAGTGCCAGCAGTACTATCGCTGCTGCAATCGAGCTTCATATGAGCACCATGGATGCTGACGGTATCATGAGCATGCAGCCTCTGGCAAATGTCCCGGTGGCTGCCGGATCCCAGGTCACTTTCCAACCCGGCGGTTTGCATATCATGCTCATCGACCTCAACGAAGACCTGATCATCGGTGAGTATTTCTCTGTCACTCTACACTTCCAAACCGCCGGTGACCTCACCCTCGAAGTCCCCATCCAGGAACCTTGAGTAGGTGAAGGTAAGCCACGCCGCCTCCCCCGAATGTCGTCCTTCAACAATTGAGGGAGGCGGGAGACGGCTGATGGAAATATTAACAAAAAGCCCCCCAGGATCTGATAATCCTGGGAGGCAAACTCGTAAACTTAATTATTTACCCAGCTGGCCGCGTATTGCACCCGCTGGAAATTCAGCATTGTGCACGTTGACGTAGAATCCGGTTGGATTCTGCCGGATCTCTTTGATCAATTCGGCATCAACTTCTGTACACCCGAAGGATGAGCCATCAACAGGTGGGCTCAATGTGACCACTACCGGTCCTGCCACACCCATCTCACCTTCGTGGATGTGCGCCGCAGTCGCGGTGACAATATCCGTTACCGACAGATCCCAGCAGATCATCCCCTGTCCCTGGTTAAAGGTCAGAAATGCGCTGCCTGCGCCATCCACGTCACCCGGACCGGGGATTTCTTCAGCCCCACTCAAAATGGCGTGTAACGGGCGTCCGCCTGTCGCCGCACTATCCGCCTTAGCCGCGATGGAGGTTGGTGTCAGGGTGTCTTCTACATCACGACCTTCAACCGAGGAGATGCTGGGCTCACTGCCTCTGGCAGCCTCTGCTCGATCATCACAGCCAGTGCCACTTCCGCGGCCATAGCCGTAGGCATTGCCCTGTCCATTGCCATTTCCATATCCTTCCATTTCTACGGACCCAGTACCACCACCTCGGGCAGCCAGTGCTGGGCTGTAGGCCACCAGTCCGACGGCAAGGATAAGCACTACCAGTACGAGCAAAACTTTCCGAAATTGTGCTTGTTTCATGAGTTTCTCCTTTCTGGTAATTTCGGATTGAATGTATCCGAATATACTGTTTATAACTTATATTAGATGGCTTTCGAATTAATATTTGCTGAGTACTTAATAGGTCTTGAGCGTATATTTCAAATTTTTGTGTAGATTTTCACATTAATTGTTTTTCATGGGCTCGTATCCGCCGAGGTACACCAGGCAGGCCATACCACACCTGCGGGGTTCAGGGAGTGGGTAGCTAGATAAAGGAGTAGGCATCACTGCCAAACACAGAGAATAGATCCTATGGCGTGCTGCTGCCTGCCGGCAGTAATAAAAAATTCGGAACGATAGACCACACACTGCACCGCGCTGGTATAGTCAGGCTCGTAACCTCAAGAAAACCGGGGTGACTATACAAATTCGCCTATCCGGCATCCAGCAAATGCTTGCGCACGGATTTACATAACAAAATGTTCCCTCCAGTAATTCTAATAGTCCGCTTTCGCTGTCCAGCACCCGCCAGGTGCTGCCCTCGTAGTGGCAAGCATCAATGAGTAAGAACCACCCTGCAGGCGACCAGGCATACGCACGGTAAGCAATAAACCGCCAAATGCCAAAAGACCGTAACATCTGACCCAACTAAAGTTATAATGAAATTGTGCCAGGTACTCTCTGGCCATTAAGAATCCTGTATTATCGCCACTTTCCATCGGAGACCGATCTCTAATGTCCCAAATTACCATCCGTGGAGCACGCCTCCACAACCTCAAAAATGTCTCTTTTTCGTTTCCCAAGAACCAGTTTGTGGTCTTTACCGGTTTGTCGGGCTCGGGTAAATCGACCATGGCCATCGATACGCTTCACAAGGAAGGCCAACGCCAATATATGGACTCACTTGGCATGGTTACATATGAAAGCCGCCCCCCCGTGGATGCGATCATCGGGCTCTCCCCCTCCATCTGCGTGGATCAACACAACACCAACCGCTCACCGCGCTCTACCGTCGGTACAGCCACGGAAATTTACACCTATCTGCGTGTACTGTACGCCCGTACGGGTCACCGTCCCTGCCCCAAGTGTGGCAAGGACGTGCCCCCTGAACACGAAATGGATGAATCACCGGAAAGCATTTGGGAGGATGAAGACGTTGCTCCTTCGGATGCCAGCAGCGAATCTGAGTACCATATTTCCTGCCCCTATTGCGGCACCTCGCTGCCCGAGATGGGCATGGCTTTCTTCTCCTTCAACAAGCCTGCCGGCGCCTGTCCGGCTTGCACTGGCCTGGGCACCATCTACAGTGCCAATTTACTGCGCATCCTCGATGAGGAAAAGAGCCTGATCGATGGTGCGGTGCTGGCCTGGGAACCGCTTATCGTTGCTCACAATCTCGAAACCCTGGACGCAGCTGGCCATCATTACGGCTTTGATTTTGACCCCTCTGTACCCGTCCGCCGCTTCAGTCCAGCCCAGCGCGACCTGCTACTTTACGGGGTCGACAGTCCCTCATTCAAACGTTACTACCCCAATATAGAAACTCCCACCTCTGTCGCCAGGGGTTACTTCGAAGGCGTGGTCACCAACGTGCTGCGCCGCCACGCTCAGCACGCCTCCGACCCAGATACCACCTACCTGGAAAAGCTTGAACGACTGCTGATGCAACAAACCTGTCCTGAGTGTGCCGGGACGCGCCTGCGCCCTGAGGCTCGCGTGGTGAGCGTCGCTGGGCAGAATATTATAGATGTATCCCGCCTGCCCCTTACCAAATTAGCAGAATGGATTTCTGGTCTGACTACCAACTTGCCTGCCGATGACTGGTTGATCGCCGAGTCGATTGTGACTGATCTTCAGGAACGCGTTCACCGTCTGGTCGAGATTGGTCTGGGCTATTTAACCCAGGATCGTGCCACCCCATCACTCTCCGCTGGCGAGGCTCAGCGCCTGCGCCTTGCTGCCCTGCTCGGTTCCGGATTGACAGGCGTGCTCTACGTCCTGGATGAGCCAACTATCGGCATGCACTCACGCGACAATCCTCGTCTGGTCAGGATGTTACGCGCTTTACGCGACCTGGGCAATACTGTCCTGGTAATTGAGCACGATATTGACCTGATCGCCTCTGCTGATTGGGTAGTAGACTTTGGCCCTGGTGGTGGTCGCATGGGCGGGCAGATCGTGGCAGAAGGCACACCTGATGACGTCGCTCAGGTACCCGCCTCGATCACCGGGCATTATCTCTCCGGAACTGTTAATATACCCATCCCCACCAACCGCCGCTCGGCGGGAATTCAGGGACTTACCATCCATGGTGCCCGTGTGCATAACTTGAAAAATATCACGGTAAATTTACCGCAGTGCACACTTATCGCTGTCACCGGGGTCTCCGGTTCGGGCAAGTCATCATTGATGTTCGATATCCTTGACCGGGCTGCCCGCCAGCGTTATTATGGTGCCGCCCTCCAACCAGGCGATCATGATGGCATCGATGGCTGGGAGAACTTCGACAAGATCATCACGATTGACCAGGATCCAATCGGGCGCTCCACTCGCTCGAACGCCGCCACCTACACCGACGCCTTTACTCCTATCCGTCAACTGTTCGCTGCCCAACCTGCCGCTTGCCAGCTCGGACTTTCTGCCCAACACTTCTCTTTCAACCTCCCTGGCGGACGTTGTGACCGCTGCGAAGGAGCCGGCGTCCTCTCTGTAGAGATGCACTTCCTCCCGGATGTGTTCGTGCGCTGCCCGGCCTGTCACGGACGGCGCTTTAAACGCGAGGTGTTGGAGGTAAAGTATCGAGGCTTTGATATCGCTCAGGTACTCGATATGACCATCGAAGAAGCCCTGACGCACTTTTCTGATGTCCCCACAGCCAATGCCCGCCTGTGGCTGATGGTAGAGACCGGCATGGGCTATCTCCAGCTAGGTCAACCCGCCTCGACTTTCTCTGGCGGCGAGGCGCAGCGCGTCAAGCTTGCCAAACAACTGGCCCGCCGCTCGACCGGGCGCACGCTCTACCTGCTGGACGAGCCGACCACCGGTCTGCACCCCGCCGATACGTTGCTTCTGATTCTGTTGCTACAGCGCCTGGTCGACGCTGGTAACACGGTCATCGTTGTGGAGCACAACCTCGATCTTGTCAAATGCTCCGATTGGGTCATCGACCTCGGCCCGGAGGGCGGAGAAGCCGGCGGTTATATCATCGCCATGGGCACCCCCGAAGCCATCATCGCCTCTTCCGCTTCGATCACCGGTCAGATGCTGAAGAAACTGCTCTGATCTTCTGAATAATCCGAGAAAAGGCACCCGATGCGCAGGAAACCTGCTCATCCGCTGTCTTTTCTCATGAATCAGATTAATATCTCTGCGAACTCTGCGCCTCTGTGTTTTTCTCTATCTATTCATCATTCACCAATATCTATACGCAATATTCAATAAAATTCGAATAGATTAGCGGATCATCAGCCGGTCCACCATCAGAACCATGAAAAGGAACGCTAGATACATGCTCGAATACCGGTACATTTTCCAGGCTGTCTTGTTGCCTCCCTGCTTCCAAACCTTAAATGCCGCCATCAGCAGCCAGCCTCCCAGGATCACAGCTCCGATCAAATAGATCGCCCCTCCCAGGTCGAACAATGGCAGGAACAGCGTCAGCCCCACCAGCTCCAACGTGTAGATCATGATCTGCCAGCGGGTTTCCTTCTCTCCTCGCACTACAGGTAGCATCGGCACTCCTGCGCGCGCGTAATCGTTCCGCCGCACCAGCGCCAGTGCCCAGAAATGTGGCGGCGTCCACATGAACACGATCGCAAATAAGAACATCGCCGGCACGTTCAGACTGCCCGTCGCCGCTGCCCATCCCACCAGCGGTGGGATCGCCCCTGCGCCGCCCCCGATTACAATATTTTGTACCGTTGTTTTCTTCAAAAGCAGGCTGTATAGCAGCACATAATATAGGATCCCAGCTAGTGACAGCATCGCTGCCAGGAAATTGACCAGTGCCGTCATCAGGAAGAAGGATCCCAATGCCATCCCGACACCGAAAGCCAGTCCCTCCCCCGGGGTTAATCGTCCTGCTGGGATCGGACGCTTTTGCGTGCGCTGCATCTTCATATCGTCGTACCGGTCGATATATTGATTGATCGCCCCAGAGCCACCCGCTGCCATAAATCCCCCGACCAGTGTCCAGAACGCCGTCCAGAACATGGGCCAGGCTTTCGCCCCGATCACCATTCCCGCCAGTGTCGTCACCAACAGTAAAACGACAACGATCGGCTTGGTCAGCATCAACAGGTCACGTATCAACCCTTTTCGGGTTTTGATTTCCGCAGCCTCTAAAGATTCCTGTTCGTTTGTACGTCCCGCCATCTCAGCCGTCACCGCCAGGACAACCGCCGCCATCCAGATCGCCGTTGCCGTCGCCTGGTGAATGCCTAGCAGATAAGCTGGGATCTCCCCCACCATCTTTGCTCCTAAAAGTGCCAGCGACCAGAACAGCACGCCTGTGGTTGTTGCTGAGACGATTACTACCGTCTGTGTCCGTTGCGTCCGCCATGCCTGCCAGGTCATTAGTGTCACCAGAACCCCGCTCGCCGCCACTACTCCCCTGTGGAACAAGCTGATCCATCCATTCAGACTGTCCGGAATGCTTAACCCATCGCATAATGGCCATGCCGCGCACGCCTGATCTGCCTTCAGGGAAGATACGACCGTCCCACTGGTCAGCAGCAATAGTAGCAGCCCAACCGTTACCAGTGTCAACTTTGCATAGCTGGAACGGAACCGTAGCCTGTGCAACAATACCTTTTCTGCCGGATAATAAGCCAGAACCACCGGGATCAACACCAGCGCCTGCACGATCAACGAGAGCAGCATATGGATTGCTGCCCCACCCATTTCCCCTTCTGCTTTCCATCCCGGCAGGTACCTGCCCAGAAGGCTTTGTCCCAGGATCAATCCACTGGCAGTCAATAGCATGACCCGTGATAATTTACTTTGCCTGCGATTCATCAAAGCCAATCCGCTGGCGGCAAATACCACCGCTCCTGCCAGTAACGTGATCGCTCGATGGGTATAATCCAGCGCTGCCGGCTTCACCGTTGGTGCTGTCCACTGTCCGAAACAGGTCGGCCAATCCGGGCATGCGCCTGTTGCTTCATTAGCTCGTACGATCCCACCGCTCACCATTAATGCAAATATCAATATCGTCGCTGCTAACCCAACCGACCGTGTTACTTTGTCCAACCGTTCTGCTGTCATCTATTCCTCCCCGATCTGATTTACGGAGTGTTTTTTCTCTTCCCGGCTGACAAACACAGGGTATCCAGCTCCCAATATTCCTGCAAACGTGAACCACTGGATCGCATATCCCAAATGCGGCCCCTCACTGATCTCCAGGTCTGGTTGGCTTCGGTATGGCATACCTTTCCAGTTTGAATCAGGCGACTGCTGGATATAGGCAGACAGCAATATGACCGAAGCCTGCTGGCTCATCAGCTCCAGGTTGACCAGGTTCCACGCCATTTGCCACTCGCCCGGCACAGGCGCCTCGTCCGTCATCCGCCCAAAATCCGCTCGTTCCATCGACCGTCGGAACACTCCTCGCACTTCCACCGTTCCAAATTCCTGAAATTGCGTCAGCCTGCCCTCCTCAAAATCCTCCGCCGGAATCCATCCCCGATCCACCAGCACCATTTGTTCCGTCCCATCGATCACTAACGGCGTCAGCAGGTGCACGCCGTATAATCCATTCCACGCCTGGTTCCGCAGTACCATCTCCTGCGAGAAATCATACTTCCCCCTCACCACCACATCCCGGTACTCCATCGCCGTCAGATCTAAGTTCATCGTCAAACCGTTCAACTCCAGTGAGGCTTGGCTGATTTGCTCCAGCACGCGCTCGTTGAACGCTTGCCGTTGTTCCAGCCGGTCCAACTGCCAAATTCCCAGTCGTGCCATCCCGGCCATTGCCACCACCACCAGCAGTGTCGTGACCAGCCACCTGCGCCTGAAGATCATGATCAGAGTCACTAATCTCAAGCCTCGACCAGCTCAATTCCTGTTTCATTAACCTTGATCGGACGCATCACCAGGCTGTACACCAGCAAAAACATCACCGTTGGTGGCACGCCATATCCCAGAGCTTGCAAGCGGGATGCCCATGTCACCGCCTGCCGCACTGTCAATCCCATCACCTTCGAGCTCTGGAACGAACAGGAATAGGCATAGTCATCGGCTTTGTCCAGTCGCAGGCTGGCCCTTGCTCCCGCCGGGATCCAAAGAGGTCCCAACAGGTGTGTAACATTGTCGTTATTCACTACTACCAGAGTGTCCCCCGTGATGAACACCATGTCCGCCGGAATCGTCGCTGGACTTTCTCCCGCCGCGATTTGGTCACCCGTCCCAGCCGGGATTTCCAGCTCGATGGTAGTTGGTTCTCTTCTTGCTCCCCCACGCTGGATCTGGTATGCCACCTCGCTCACCCCCAGCACCAGACCGATCGAGATCGCCACTATCCACACCAACCGGCGCAGCATTGGCTTCAGCAACTGATTTATCTTCATTTCCCTTCCAGCAAATACTCAATATCATCCAGGATAACTTCTGGCTGCGTCCCGAAAGGATAGGTAAGCCGCAGATATCCTTCCTGGTCGATCAAAAAGCTCCGTGCTGTGTGGTCTACTAGATATCCCGCCATTGAATCTTCGTTATGCTGCTCGACGGTGATCCCGTAATCCGACCATACCGCTGAAAGTTGAGATCTGTCTCCCGTCAAGCCGATAATTGCTGGATCGAAATTCGCCAGGTGCTCCCTCAATATCTCCGGAGTATCCCGCTCAGGATCTACGCTCACGATAACAAATAAAATCTGATCTGCTGTCTCTCCCAATCCCATTCGGATCTTGTGGAATTCCGCCAGCGTCACCGGGCAAACGTCAGGGCAGGTTGTATATCCAAATGTCAGCAGTACCAACTTCCCCTGCTGGTCCGATATCCGAAATACCTCTCCCACCTGATCGGTCAGACTGAAAAGAGGTACCTTTGCTGCCGGAATGATCTCCGCCCCCTGGAATCGATAAGCCCAGGCCTCCATCACATTCCAGGTGACCAGCCCCACCATCACCACAGCCATGAACCCTGTCGCAATCCAAAATCGCTTTGACATCAATTCACATCCTCTACAATTAAGCTTATAAAACCTCAAGCACCTTCCCCCATTTTTTTCTTCAAAATGGGGGAAGGCAGGGGATAGGGGTTAAACCTTCCCGATCAAATACAGCGCAGGATAAAAGAAAATCCACACCACATCCACAAAGTGCCAGTATACCGCCGCCGCCTCCACCGCCCAATGCCGTTCAGCTGAATAATGCCCTTTCAATCCATTCCGCAGGATCACAAAAAGGAAGATCACCCCGGTGAACACATGCAACGCGTGCATCCCCGTCATCAGGTAGAAGATTGCCCCAAACGCCCCATCCTCCGGTCCAAATGACGCCGTCCCCCATTCCACACCTACCACACCTGCCAGAAAGAGGATTCCCAATGCCATTGTGATCATTGTTCCGCGAATGAATTCTTTTCGGTCGCCGTGCGCCATCGCTGTCTCTGCCCGGTTCATGAAAAAGCTGCTTACCAGCAGCACCGCCGTCACCACCAAACCCAACGCCTGATCCAGGTGAGGGCGTGTTCCCCCCCATAGATAGAACCGTGCCACCAGCATTCCGCCGAAGGCAAACGCATCTGAGAGCAGGAACAGCCATAATCCAAGCCGGTTGGTTCCTAATTTAAATCGGTATTCATTTTGTGCATCCATGTGTACTGACATTAATGGTTCTCCTCGTCCGAAAACAGCCTTCCAATGTGCATATAGTCCCGCAGCACCAGGGTTGCTTTCAGGACTGCGATCAAAACAAAGATGCTCACCCAAGTCGCACCAACAGCAGAGATGGCGAATTCTCCGATCGTGAACACCGCCAACAATAACAGCACTGCACCACCAACTCGGAAGCGATTATTCTTTTTTTCTGTTAGATCATCATTCTCACTCATAGTATTCTCCATAGTTTCACTACTCAGTCTGCTGCCGCTGCTTGTTCCAGGGATTGAACATACACAGGTCCAGCTACCCCATAATCATAAGGATCGCCTACCACCTCGAAGGGATGCTCTGCGTAATTGTGCACCGGGATCGGTGAGGGAAGCTGCCACTCAGGTGAGCGTGATCGCCATGGATTGGTTTCTGCGATCGTGCCTCGTCGTGCGCTTACGATCAGGTTGATCATGAAGATGATCACCGAGATGCCGATTACATAAGCCGCGATGGTGATCAAGGTATGCGGTAATTGAAATCCCAGGTTGGGATCATAATCTGCCACCCGCCGCCGCATCCCCAGCAGCCCGACGAACATCTGTCCGAAAGACTGTACGAAGAATGCCGGGAACATCAAGAAAAAGTGGATCTTACCAAACGTGTCATTGAACATCCTTCCGGTCACTTTCGGGAACCAGTAGTAGATCGCCGCCATGAACGGGAAGACGAATCCACCAAACATTGTTGCATGAAAATGCCCCACTACCCAATATGAGTCATGCAAATGCAGGTCGGTAGCTACCGTACCGTTCGGTGGACCAGACAAACCGCCTACCAGGAATATCACCACACCGCCCAGTACGAAAAGCATTGGAGTCGGGAAGCTGATCTTGCCGCGCCACAGTGTCGCGATCCAGCTGAAGAACTTGATCCCCGTGGGTACTGCCACCAGCAGCGTGCTGTACATAAAAGGTACCCGCAGGAACTCCTCCATTCCTGAAGTGAACATATGATGAGCCCATACGAAAAAGCCTACCAGTGCGATCCCGAAGGACGAAACTGCAACGTATTTATAACCGAATAACGGCTTGCGGGCAAAAACCGGAAGAAGCTCGCTGATCGTACCCAGCCCGGTCAGGATGAATACATACACCGCTGGGTGCGAATAGAACCAGAACAGGTGCTGGAACAGGATCGGATTTCCGCCATTAGCGGGCTCAAAGAACCCCATCCCTAACAAACGTTCGAACATCACCATTTGAAATGAAAGCGCAATAAGTTGCGTCGCTGTCAGTGAGATCACCGCCGTCGCCAGCGCTGTCCACACGAATATCGGCATGCGGAAGTAATTCATTCCCTTTACTCGCATCCGCAGCGTGGTCGCAATGATATTCAACGCTCCCAGGATCGAGGAAAGTCCAAAAATGTATACACCCAGGAAGAACATCTGCATCCCCAGTGGTGCTCTAATAGACAGAGGAGGGTATCCCGTCCAACCCGTGTCGAATCCACCCAGGAACAGGCTGCTCAGAAGCAAGATCCCGCTCGGTACATTCAGCCAATAAGCAAAGCCGTTCAGTCGCGGGAATGCCATATCGCTCGCTCCGATCAACAGCGGCACCAGGTAGTTTGACATCGCCCCCACGCCCAGCAGGATTGCCATGATCATCACGATCCCATGCAGGCTCATGAAGGTATTGTATTGGTCGGTGGTCAGGAACTGCAGCTGAGATGCTACCAGCTCCGTCCGGAAAATGATCGCGAACAGACCCGCGATACTGAACATGAACAGGAATGTCACACCGTACTGCACCCCGATCACCTTGTGATCCAACGAGAAGTTGAAATACCGCACCCATCCAGGTTGGTTGGGATTCACAGCATGGTGCTCTGGGGTAGTTTCACCCTTCGCCCATTTGAACCAGTCGGTCAGAGCCCCCGCCCCCGCCATGAATGCAATTGTCCCCACCAATCCACCCACCACCCATGCCGGTTCTGGGTTCCAGGCTGCTAGTCCCATGATCAGCCGGATGGCCGACACCAACCCCATTCCCAGTAAAATACCAACGAACATGAAAAGCAAGCCCCGGGTAGCTCCCAGAGATAAAATGCTGATCCTTTTCCTATCCATGCTTTGCTCCTGAACCATCCCGTTTCACCCGCTATCGAAGGGTCTTTAAGAACTCGATTATGTCCTGGATTTGTTCCTCGGTCATCCGCTCAACGAAATTCGCTGGCATCGCATTTGGGAAACCCTTGACGATCTTGGCTGCTGGATTGGTGATCGATTCGTAAATATATACCTCATCGACCACCAGGCTTGTCCCATCTTCGAACACTTCCTCTCGCCCCAACAATCCCTGGAATGATGGCCCGACCAGAGGAGTTCCATCCAGCGTATGGCACGCCGCACACCCGAACTGGTTATACCAAACCTGTCCTCGTACCACCGGGTCGTCGGAAACGCTTGCCAGCTGTCCATCTACCCACGCCGTGAACCCCTCCGCGCTCAACACCTGCACTGGCGCAGCCATGTATGCATGCTGCTTACCGCACATTTCCGCACAGATCAGACTGAAATCGCCCGTCTGGTTCGGTGTCACACGCAGTTCGCGCTCCATTCCGGGTAAGGCATCCTGCTTTACCCGGAACTCAGGCACCCAGAACGAGTGGATTACGTCTACCGACGTCAGCATCAACAAAACCTGTTGGTCGACTGGCAGCACAAGGTCTGTGGAAGTGATCCCAAGGTCTTTGTATTCAAATGTCCATGACCACTGCTGCCCGATCACCCTCACCTCGAGTGCATTAGGGTCCATTCGTTGGGTTTGCGCCAGTGCATCCGACCCAATGATCGCAAATGCCAGTACGATTCCCAACGGTATTGCGATCCAAGCCAGCTCTAACCGGCTGTTTTCCTTGGCGGTTTCCTCATGGAGATTTCCCTTTCTAAATGGTGGAAAGATCATTAAATAAACAATCCCTCCCATCAGCGCCGCAGCCGCCGCTGCGACAGCTCCAAAGCTCAGGACGGTTGTGGGTAAGATCTGAGTATATATGCGTTCGAAGAACTCTATGGACTCGAATAGTACATATGCGAGCACCGCTGCCATCGGAAAGATCACAAAATTAATGTTCAGGCTTGGATCACCTTTTTCATACACTGGATCATCTAACTCTCCTCTTTTTCGTCGGAAGAAGATCAGACTATAAACCAGCGTGCCTACGATCAATGCAAATAACACTGCGATCAAGCGAAAATGCAGGCTGAACAACCAGTCGATTGGCCCTGCCTGCACACTCGCACCGGTCGGTAGAAGATTATCTGTACGTAAGAAGAACAATCCCAAAACCGTGAATATCGCTACAAAGAATAGCACACCAATCGTATGTTTCATGCCCAAACTCCCTTTTTTCATTACATCATTCGTTGTAGTTGCATTCCGGTTCGTTAAGACCATTTCACTACCAGTAAAATTCTCCGACCATTCATTCAACCAATCATTAATACTTGCTGAAGCCATCGTCCTGCGGTCGTAAACGATCGCCGTATTCCCCCCTTCCAGGAGAGACAGTAAAACCACTCGCAGTCGTTTCTTCCCCTCCACAAAGCGGGACAGGAACTCCTCCTGGTTCACCGCGTCATCGTCGTGGTCGACCACCACAAGGTCAGCCTCTGATTTTTCCAACTTCTGCATGGCTTCGTCAACGCTTGCCACCACGCCAACCACCTTTGTATCTGCCTCGGGGCGCGCCTCTAGCAAGCGTTTGATCCCTTCGCTGAATAATGGATGGCTTGATACGATCAATACACGTTGGCGGGTGTTCATGTTCTCTACCTATATCAACCCGGATTACAGGTCTTATAAGGTAAAGTTTATCATCTTTCATTCAGCTGGCTAATGGAGAATAAAAACACAGAAGGGTGATTTCTATATCACCCTTCTGTCAGTTATATCTTCAATAACATTAATTGCTTTTCAGATTGACCGAACCAGTCCCAGCTGTGCCGCCTTGCTTACTGCCTCCGCTCGGTTCGATGCATCCAATTTTTCCAAAATATGCCGGATATGTGTCTTGACCGTATTATCGGAAATAAACATCGTTTCCGATATTTGTGCCGTGGTCCTGCCCTTTGCCAGGCAATTCAACACCTCCAATTCCCGCTTGCTCAATCCCTGGTCGGGCACATAGGCGTGTATGTTCGCCACTACCTTTATCACTTTCCCGGTTACTTCCGGAGAAAGAACCGACATACCCTCAAAAACCTGGAGGATTGCTTTCCGAAGATCTTCCGGCTCTGCATTCTTTAGCAAATAGCCATCCGCGCCTGCATTGATCGCTCCAAACAGGTCATCTTCATGCCGTGAGACGGTAAGCATCATGATTTTACTCGTGCAATCCGGGTGCAATCTTTCCACCACCTCAACCCCGCTCATCCCAGGCATATTCACGTCCAACAATATGATATCCGGATGGGTTCGTTTTACCACATCCAGAGCGCTGATTCCATCCGCTGCCTCTCCCACCACCTCGAAATCTAGCATATCTGAGAGAAGCCCGATCAAACCTGCTCGGAAAAGGCCATGGTCATCCACAACTACCAGACGGATCTTGCTCATGATTAATTCTCCTTCGCTTGCAGCCCGATCGCGGGTAGCCGGATGCGGATCGTTGTACCCTGCCCAGGTTTACTGATCACCTGAAAATCCGCTCCGATTAACTCAGCCCTTTCCCTCATCCCCTTCAATCCGTGCCGTGCAGGGCTGAGGATATCTGCCGCTGAAAAACCTTGTCCATTATCATTCAATTCCAGGATCAAGTCGCCAGCCACATCCTTGCAGCTGATCCAGGCCTGATTGGCATTCGCATGCTTGCGAATATTGCTCAGCGCTTCCTGTACGATCCGGATCAGCTGGGCATGGATCTCCAGCGGGATTTCGAGCTGCGTGTCAATTTCTCCCAGTGTGAGCTGAAAAGTTTTAGAATCGCTGTTCTCCTGAAATTCTTCGACGATCTGGCTCAACCAGCCACCCAGGCTGGCACAGCGATCTTCTCCCTCTCCGGTTACAGTTATCCTGAGCCCGTCGATCACTTCCCGGGCATCCAGATAAGCATCAGATAGCGCCTCGTAACACAGCTTGATGTTTTTCTGCAGCGGCTCCATTTCACCCCGCTCCAGATAGCTTTGCAGCTGCGCTACTTGTAGCTTCAAAAAACCCAGCGTTTGTGCCAGTCCATCATGGATCTCCCGTGATAGCCGTAGCCGCTCATCCATCACCACCCGATATTCAGTATCCGCTGATCGGTATGCCGCCTGGATAACATATGCTGCTTGTTGTGCAATTCTTCGTAGCGAATCCAATTGGTTCTGCTGGATGTTCCCTATTGGATTCCATAGGACTGCCATCGCCCCAATGGTTAGCTTTTCATCCCCGCTTAACGGGATGCCCATTACCGTGAATGGGCTGCCTGCATCATCGGATTGGCTGGTAGGTACAGAATAAACAATCTCCTCACCGCTTGTTAGGACCTGCCTTATGGCTGAGCGTATTCTTTCACCTTCAGCCGCTTCCAATTCTGCGCCATAATGCAGTGCCTGACTCAGATCCTGGTCACTCACATCCTGTCCAACCGATGCCAGATCTCGCGTGAACAACATTACATGATCTGCTTGCTGATTTTCCGCCACCCTGGTCAACAATTCTCTCAGCGATACCCGCAGATCAGCCTTTTTCCGCACAGTACGCAGGCTCTCCAGTGCCGTTAACTCTTGTCTGTGCATCTGGATCGTCTCTAAAACCGCCGTAACTGTCTCTACTATCTTACCCAAAAATTCCTTCGTTTCGGGCAGCATCCGGCTCTCATCCGGCAAGTAGATATTCAAGACTCCAAAATCAAATTCGCCTCGTCGAAATGGCAGGCAGTATATGCCAATTGCACTTGAAAATGGACCATTCAACATCGGACAAACACTCATGAATAAATGTTGATTCTGACAGTTCTGGCATTGTTGCTGGATCTCCGGTGAGGCCATGTACTCCAGCCACGCATCTGGAACCGGGACGGGTATTTGCCCTTGCCGGAGAACTCCCATCGGTTGCCCATATGGATCAAGGGTCACGCAAGATGCCCCTATTGCCCCAGTGATCTCCATCACCAGGTCCAACGTGGCACTAATCACCTCTTTTTCATCTTTGGTTGTAAGGATACTCGGAGTGATTTTCAACAGTAGCGCGGTTCGTTCATTCGCCTGATCAACAGCTTGGTCGGATTTTGATCGCATCACCTGGACCCGACGTAAATACCATCGGCGTTGATATATCATCCCAACGATTAAGACAGCCAGGCTTAAGCTCAGCAGTAGTACTATCGTTTTCAGTAGTTCACTCAATAGCCCTATTTTACTTGATTGTGAGTTAACGGTAAAATAGGAATACAAATCTGGTTTTTGGAATGAACGAATGAATGATCAGCAAGTAATATTTTCCATGGTTCGCGTGGGACGCATGTTCCCACCCAACAGGCATGTTCTCCGCGATATCTCTCTAGGTTTCTACTATGGAGCGAAGATCGGCGTGCTCGGATTGAATGGTTCTGGTAAGAGTACTCTTTTGCGCATTATTGCGGGTGTAGACCAGGATTATTCTGGTGAGATATCGTTCACCAAAGGATATTCGGTTGGTCTGCTGGAACAAGAGCCATCTCTCGATCCCGCCAAGACGGTCAGGCAGGTCGTCGAAGAAGCTGTCCAACCCATCGTTCGCCTGCTTCAAGAGTTCGACGAGATTAATAATCAGTTTACCGACCCAGATGCAGATTTTGATTCTCTGATCAGTCGTCAGACCGCCGTGCAGGACCGGCTCGACAAGCTCGACGCCTGGAATTTGGACAACCGTCTAGAGATCGCCATGGATGCTTTACGTTGTCCCCCAGGGGATACTCCGGTATCCATCATCTCAGGTGGTGAGCGCCGCCGGGTTGCCCTTTGTCGTTTACTGCTCACCGCGCCCGACATCCTCCTCTTGGACGAGCCTACCAATCATCTTGACGCTGAATCCGTCGCCTGGCTGGAACAACATCTCAAGGACTATTCCGGTACAGTCATCGCGGTCACCCACGACCGTTATTTTCTCGACAATGTCGCTGGATGGATCCTGGAACTCGACCGTGGCTTTGGCATCCCCTGGCGCGGCAATTATTCATCCTGGCTGGAACAGAAGAAGGATCGCCTGGTGCGTGAAGAAAAGGGTGAAAGTAAACGTCAAAAGACCCTGGAACGCGAGCTTGAATGGATCCACATGTCACCGCGAGCCGCCAGGTGAAAGGTAAAGCACGTGTCCAGGCTTATGAAAAACTGCTCGGCCAGGAGTTTGAGCTGCGCCGAGAAAACCTCGAGATCTACATCCCACCCGGTCCCCGCCTGGGCGATATCGTCATCGATCTGCAAAGCGTCTCCAAAGCCTACGCGGATCGCCTGCTGTTTGAAGATCTCTCTCTGCACGTTCCTCCCGGTTCCGTGGTCGGGATCATCGGTCCTAATGGCGCCGGCAAGACTACCCTCTTCCGATTGATCACTGGTCAGGAGAACCCCGATACCGGGTCGATCATCGTTGGCGAAACCGTCCAATTAGCTTATATCGACCAATCTCGTGATTCTCTCAACGGTGAGAACACAGTCTGGCAGGAGATCACTGGCGTGGAGGAGCTCCTCACCCTCGGCGTCCACAAGATCAATTCGCGCGGCTATGTCTCCAGCTTCAATTTCCTTGGTGCTGATCAACAAAAGTTGGTCTCCGCACTTTCTGGAGGTGAGCGCAACCGCGTCCACCTGGCAAAAATGCTCACCCGTGGATCGAATGTGCTCCTCATGGATGAACCTACCAACGATCTCGATGTCAATACCCTTCGTTCTCTTGAGGAAGCGGTCGAGAACTTCGCCGGTTGCGCGCTGATTATCAGCCACGATCGCTGGTTCCTCGACCGGGTTGCCACCCATATCCTTGCCTTCGAAGACGACGCACAGGTTATCTGGTTCGACGGTAATTACTCTGACTACGAGATCGACCGTCATAAACGCCTTGGCATCTCCGCCGATACACCTCACCGCATTCGTTACCGAAAACTCACTCGTTAATATCAAAGGATAGATCCATATGTCTGACTCAACTCCCCAGCCCCAACCACACCAGTTTAAAGCCGAAACTCGCCAGCTCCTGGATATTCTCATCCATTCTCTGTATACCGAGCGGGAGATCTTCTTGCGTGAGCTCATCTCCAATGCCTCCGATGCCCTCACCCGCATCAGCTTCGAAATGCTCACCAACCACAATGTCATCGATCCTGAAGCCGATCTGGCCATCCACATTGAAGCGGATGCTGAGAAGAACACCCTTACTATTCGCGACAGCGGCATCGGTATGACCGCTGAGGAAATGAATGAAAATCTCGGCACCATTGCCCACTCCGGAGCTCGCGCCTTTGTATCAGCTGCCCAGAAAGATACTGGCAATATGGGGGATATCATCGGCCAGTTTGGTGTCGGCTTCTACTCCGCCTTTATGGTGGCTGAATCGATTCGCGTCATCTCACGTTCATACCAGCCCACCGCCCAGGCTGCCTCCTGGTTTTGCTCTGGCGAAGATACTTTCACCATCGAGCCAACCACCCAGGACCAGCGGGGCACGACCATCATCTTGAATCTCAAAGATGATGCCAAAGAGTTTTTACAGGAATTTCGACTGCGGGAAATCATCCGCAAGCACTCTGAGTTTATCGCCTTCCCCATCTATCTTTACGGTAAACCCGAGCAGGTCAATCGTCAGACTGCCCTCTGGCGCCAGTCTCCCCGTAAAACAGAAAAGACTGATTATGAGGAATTCTACCACCAGCTAACCCTTGAGCATAACCCACCCCTCACCTATACGCATCTCGCCGTCGATGCCCCCGTACAGATGTACGCCATTCTCTATGTCCCCTCCAAATCTGAGCATGGTATGTTCTCTTTGCGCAAGGATGATGGTCTCAAGCTTTATTCACGTAATATCCTCATTCAGGAATACTGCCGCGATCTCCTCCCGGATTACTTCCGCTTCATCCAGGGTGTGGTCGATTCAGAAGACATCCCCCTGAACGTCTCGCGCGAGTCTTATCAGGTATCCCGCGTCATTGGACAGCTCAAAAAATTGATCACGACACGTGTCATAGACACCTTGGAGAAACTCTCCCAGGAACGCACCGATGACTATGCGAAGTTATGGGGTGAATACGGTCTTTTCATTAAAGAAGGCGTTGCAACTGATGTATCCGGCGGTGAAGACCTGTTCCCATTACTCAGGTTTCACACTACCACTCAACCAGATGGTTGGTCAAGCTTTGACGACTATTGTTCCCGCATGCTCCCCGAACAAACCGATATCTACTTTCTCCTTGGTGATGACATTCAATCCATCTCCCAAAGCCCCCATCTGGATTACTTGCGTAAGCACAACCTGGAGGTGATTCTACTCACCGACCCAGTTGATTCGTTCATGCTTTTCCACTTGAAACAATTCAAAGCACATCCGCTGAAGAATATCGCCGCTTCTGATCTGCAGCTTCCTGTCCCTGCTGGGGAACCATCTGCCACCCCAGAAGTAACTGTTGAAATTCCAGCCATTGATCCAGCAGAATGGCTTACCATTATCACTTCCTTCAAGGAGCAGCTTGGGTCCAAGGTATCTGCGGTTCGCATTACCGATCGCCTCTCGGACTCACCCGCCCGCCTGGTTGACTCAGAAGGCGCTACAGCTCCCGAAATGCAGCGCGTTTATCGCCTTCTCAGGGAAGATGTTGAAGTCCCGCTCAAGGTTCTCGAGCTAAATCCCCAACATCCCATCATTCAAAAGCTCTCCAGGCTCCCTGCCGGTGACCCACTGGCCCAGGTTGTCATTGATCAGGTCTACGAAAACGCCTTGTTGATCGAAGGTCTCCATCCCGACCCCGCCAGCATGATTGCCCGCATCCACCAGATCATCCAGGCTGCCTTGACAAAAGATTAATAATATATTCGCAATCTTCTTCTTGATGATCATCCAAAAACAGATATTGGACGGGTCTACTCTCCATCCAATAACTGTAATGGCGCTTTCAAGTAAAGCGCAGCTGCCACGTTGGTGTCAGGATATCTTTCGATTAATACTGAATCCTGTTATGATTAAAGCTACGATTAATCCTGACCGATGTCCACAAATATCTACTTAATAACACCAGCCGCCCTAAGGCGGCTATTGTGTGCGCTGGGGGGGACTTGAACCCCCACGCCTTGCGGCACATGGCCCTCAACCATGCCTGTCTGCCAATTCCAGCACCAGCGCGTAAAGTAGTGGTATTATAATCGCCTCCAAGCGATTGTCAAGAACGCACCTTTTTACGAGGAGTCCAAAATGCGTATTGTCCTGGATGGTATGGGAAGCGACACCTGTCCTGAACCGGAAGTCATCGCAGCCACCGAGGCTGTCAAACTTTTCGGTGAAGACATCATCCTGGTCGGTCCGCTCGAACAGCTAAGATCTCGTTTACATGACATCCAGGCAGACCTGACCCACATCACACTTGTGGATGCCCCTGAAACGATAACTATGCTTGATAAGGGTATGGCTCTGGTGCTCAAAGCCAAACGTCCCAATTCCAGGACATCCATGGCTGTCGGCATCGATCTGGTCAAGAATGGTGAAGCTGACGCATTCGTTACCGCTGGCAACACTGGCGGTGCTATGACCACTGCCTATTTTCGCTTGGGAACCATTCCCGGCGTAGAAAGACCTGCCCTGGCCGCCACCTTCCCGGTGAAGAATGGCTTTGTTCTTGTCCTGGATATCGGTGCCAATCCTGACTGCAAACCTGAGCACTTGCTCCAATTCGCTATTATGGGATCCGTATTTGTCAGCAAAGCGCGTGGCATCGCCAATCCGCGCGTTGCTATTCTCTCGAATGGCGAGGAAAGCGGAAAAGGTAACGAACTGGTCCGCAACGCATACCCACTGCTCGCCGCCAGCGGACTGAACTTCATCGGCAATGTTGAGGGCAAAGAGCTGTTCGGGGGTGGCACGGATGTGGTCGTCACCGATGGTTTCACTGGCAACATCCTGCTCAAATCCAGCGAGGCGGTTGCCAGACTGCTTACCGATATCATCAAAGAAGAATTGAAATCCGGACCGTTGACTATGTTGGGGGCTCTCCTCGCCAAACCAGCCTTTGCGCGAGTTAAGGAATTGATGGATCCAGATGCCTATGGTGCTGCGCCTTTGCTCGGCGTCAATGGATTGGTCTTCATCGGTCATGGCCGGTCAAATGCACGTGCCCTGGTCAGTGCTATCCGTGCCGCCCGGGAAGCAGTAGAAACTAAAGTATTAAGCGCCACTCAGGTTGCTATCCAGGATAGTATCTCAAAAGCGAACATTCAAGGAGTGTAAATGGAACGACCGCGTGTAGTGATCACTGGCCTTGGGGCTATCACTGTTCTCGGCTCCTCAGTAGAACAATATTGGAACGGCCTCCTCCACGGTAAATCTGGGATCCGGCGCATTACCCAATTCGATGCTAGCGACCTTCCCTGCCAGATCGCCGGTGAGATCCCTGATTTCGAACCCGAAAAATATATGGATCGCAAAGAAGCCCGCCGCCTGCCGCGCTCATCTCAGGTTGCCCTGGCTGCTGCAATCCAGGCAGTCGCCGATGCTGGTCTTCCGGAAAATATGCCCGATGCAGAGCGCGCCAGTGTGGTTTTCGGCACCGCAATCGGTGGACTGGACAAGCTTGATGAGGGCATCACTACACTGCGCACTCAGGGCTTATCCCGTGTAAATCCATTCACCGTCCCGGCTGGTATTCCCAACCTCTCCGCCTTCCTGATTTCCAAACAGTTTCAGTGCCTGGGGCCAAACAGTACCATAGTGACCGCCTGCGCCACCGGCACCCAGGTTATCGGCGAGGCATCCGAGTTCATTCGCCGCGGGGTCGCCGATGTGGTCATAACCGGCGGTACAGAAGCACTGATCAAAGATTTCTCGATTGGTGGCTTCTGCGCCATGCGTGCCTTGCCTCTCAGTTTTAATGATTCCCCGGAGATGGCTTCACGTCCCTTTGACGCCAGGCGCGAGGGTTTCATTTTCTCTGAAGGTGCCGCTTCCATTGTGCTGGAAAATCTCGATCATGCCCAGAAGCGTGGCGCGACGATCTATGCCGAGATTGCTGGTCACTCCTCCTCCACCGATGCATTCCACATCGCTCAACCAGATCCCGATGCTGCTGGTCCATCTCGCGCGATGAAATGGGCTCTCGCCGACGCAGGTTTGGCTCCTACCGCAGTGGATTACATCAACGCTCACGGCACATCCACCCCCCTTAATGATCCCACCGAGACCCGTGCAATAAAACGAGTCTTTGGTGAGCATGCCTACAAACTAGCCATCAGCTCTACCAAGTCAATGGTTGGGCATGCCATGGGTGCCTCTGGCACTCTTGAAGCCATTGTATGCGCATTGGTGATCGACAATGACATCATCCCCCCCACCATCAACTATGAATATCCTGATCCCGAATGTGATCTGGACTATGTCCCCAACACCCTGCGTCGTCAGATAGTAGATGTGACCCTTTCCAACTCATTCGGCCTTGGCGGTCAAAATGCCTGCCTGGTCCTGAAAAAATACATCCCCTGAGGAGCCATACCTGCTATGAAAATAATTACCAATGACCGCCTTATCCGTCGTAATAGCCGCCTGGGTCAGATTGCCAGCCTCGCCGGCCTATTGATTTTGGTCGGCGGAATGTATGTCTCATTCACCCAGCAAGAGCTGTATGGCCTTGCCTGGGTAGCACTGCTGTTAGGCTTTGCCCTGTCACAGTTAGGCCTCTATTATGGCAACCGCTGGGGACGCCGTCCGCGTCCAGATGAACATCTCAGCCTCGCCTTGAAGAGCATGGATGATCGTAACAGCCTTTATCACTACCTAACACCCGTGCCCCACCTCTTGGTTGGCCCCTCCGGAGTTTGGGTATTGATCCCCTTCCACCAGATCGGCAAGATCACCTACACCAAAGGGCGTTACAAACAACAGGGCGGAAATTTCCTCCAGCGCTACCTGCGCCTGTTTGCCCAGGAAGGTCTCGGTCGTCCCGATATTGATGCCCCCTCCGAAGCCCAGGCCATCCAACGATATTTCAAGAAAGAGCTCCCCGAGCTAGAGCCGGTCGAGGTGCGTCCAGTCCTCGTTTTCACCAGTGAAAAAGTTGAACTGGAGGTCGATGATGCCCCCATCCCAACCATTCTCCTCAAGAAGCTTAAAGAGACCATCCGCAAATCCGCCAAGGAAACGCCCCTCGGTCCCCTCACACTCAAAATGATCCAGGACCACCTCGAGCCGGAAGATTAATTAATTCCTTCATTCGTTCATTCACCCCCTTCACAATGCCCCCTACAGAAAACCGCACTTCCCTTCGTGTCCTTCGTGTCCTTTATGGTTTAAGTTTTTCCTTCCAATTGAAAACACCCCAAGATTTCCTTGGGGTGTTTTTTTTCATCTATCGACTTATCCCTTCAAAAACTCTTCCAATGCTTCCTTGCTGATCCGGAATGCATTTCCCAGTTTCTTTGCTTTGAGATCGCCAGCCGTTATAGCCGCTAGCACGTCCTCTTCAGACACGCGCAGCACTGCTGCTGCCTCTGCCGGTGTCATCACGGCTGCCATCCCAGCAGCCGGAGCAGCTCCGCTAGGCGGTTGGGTCGGTGTCTGCGTCGGGGCGGGCGTCATGCCTGATAATGATTGTCCTAGCACCTGCCCGATCCCAACCCCGGCTCCGATGCCGGCCGTTAGACCCGCTCCGCCGCTCGGATTCTGCGCTGCATCTCGTATCGCATCTGCCGCCTGTAGTTGGGTGTAGGTTGCCATGTCTAGCATACCCATTGCCCGCAGCTCCTCAGCCGATTTGCTGGAGGGCTTCAGGTTCTCCATGTAGAAGCTCTTCAGCGTCAGTCCAAGCGCCAGGAAATCATCTGCTGCCTTGGCGCGCACACCCGCCCCAAGTTCCTCGGTCAGTCCGATCAATTCGGGTACGCTGTGCTTGGCAGCCGTCTCGCCAAGCAGATCCTGCAGCTTCGAGAGCAGCATCGCTCGCAGACGGGCTTCGATGTCATCTGTACGGTACATTCCTTGCTGGCCAACGATTTGCGTCACAAACTGCTGAGCATCCTTCACCTGGTAGCTGAAGGTGCCAAAGCCCTGAAGCAGAGCAACTCCCAATCCCATACCTGGATTTCGCACGATGATCGGTTGCGGAGTGCCCCATTTCTGGTCGGCAAACTCACGCATCGACACAAAGTAAACCTCAGCTGGGAAAGGTGTCTTCTCATTGAAAAATATCCTTCCGATCTTCTCGATCAGGAAGGGGATATTCAGGGTCGTGAGGGTATGCCGTCCGGGACCAAAAGTGTCCAGTGCAGCTCCATCGCGGAAGAATACCGCCACCTGTGACTCACGTACGATCAGCTGTGAGCCGATCCGGAAGTCACCGGGGCCGGTCTCGGGAAAACGATGCACGATCTCGTTGCGCATCTCATTCGGGTACTCGATGATATCAAAAATTCTATTAGCCATGGTTTTTTCTCCTGCTGGAAGTTATCCTATCCTAATTAGTCTTTAGGTCGATTTGGCTATTCTGGAACCGTTACAACTTCTTCCCGGCGATCATAGGCTTCGATACAATCCGTTGCCACAGTCTGCAGGTTGCGGATTGCTGCTGTCAGACCATCCGTGCCAATTGATGCCTTGATATGATCGATCGCCCGGCTGACCTCGTCCGCTTTTTCAAGCAGAGCTGCATCGAATTCATATAGCTTAGCCAGTTCTTTCTCTCCGATCTTGACTGCATCGAACAAACTGGAATATCCCCGTGGCGCGGTGCGCACCCGGTCAGCAAATGTGCGCAGCTTGATTGCTGACCTCTCCAGGTCATCGATAAAGGCGATCTCGCCCTGGGTGATAAAGTCAACCTGTAATGCCGATACATGTGCTTCCAGCTCGCGGAAGCGATTGAATATCGTATCACGCAGCAGCTTGTCTGAATCACGGCGATGCTGGCGTTCAATATATCCTTTAAAACCCGGGATCTTGCTGGCAATTTTCTCAAAAATATCCATGTCGCCGGTGACTTTCCCTAAGAGTTGATCTTTTAAATCGCTCATTATATCCTCCAGATGCTGTCGCTGTGGGTTGATCAGATCAAATTTGATTATAGCCTTAGTTGCTTACGAATGCAACCTAATCCATAATAGTAATACGCATCCAAAAATCAAAAGTTGTGCCGCGAGATTTTCTTCTGCCTGGGTTATAATGCTGCCTATGTTATCAAAGGATCCGGTTTATTTTGATTATGCCGCCACCACCCCGCTTGACTCTCGGGTACTCGAGGCCATGCTACCGTTCTTCCAGCATGATTTTGGCAATCCCTCTTCAGTCCACTGGTTTGGTCAGCGCGCCGAAGCTGCAATTGACGAGTCCCGCGAGATTATTGCCTCTTTCCTGAATTGTCTTCCTTCCGAGGTCGTGTTCACTTCCTGCGGTACCGAAAGCGACAACCTTGCCTTGCGTGGCGCTGCCCTGGCTGCCCGGCTGAATCGCAGCGCCAATCACATCCTCATCAGTCCGGTCGAGCACCATGCCGTCACCCATACCGCCGAGCAGCTACATAATGTCTTCGGTTTCGAGCTTGAGTATCTGCCCACCGACAGTTTCGGCATGGTCCAACCCGATGCAGTCGCCGATTATTTGCGTCCGGACACTGCGCTTATATCACTGATCTATGCCAATAACGAGATCGGCACCATCAATCCGCTTGCCGAGATTGGCCAGATTTGCCGCTCGCGCGGCATTCCTCTGCATACCGATGCTGTTCAGGCCGGTGCCTATCTGTCATTGGATGTCCAGGAATTACAGGTTGACCTTCTTTCCATCGGCGCCCATAAATTCTACGGACCCAAAGGTGTTGGTGCCTTATACGTTCGCAAGGGTACGCCGTTGCTGCCAGTCCAGACAGGCGGCGGTCAGGAAAACAAACTACGCGCCGGTACACAAAATGTGCCCTACATCGTTGGCATGGCTCACGCCCTCCGCCTGGCTCAATCGGAACGCCACTCCAGTTCTTCCCGCCTGACCGTTCTCCGCGATCGACTTATCGGGCAAATTCTCGAATCAATCCCCCATTCCCAGCTCACCGGTCATCCCTCCCAACGGCTGCCTAACCACGCCAGCTTTGTCTTCGATCGTGTGGATGGCAACCGCCTGCTCACTCACCTGGACCTGGCTGGTTTTGCTTGTTCCTCCGGTTCCGCCTGCAAGACTGGTAATCCTGAGCCATCCGATGTCCTCACTGCTCTGGGATTATCCCAATCTATGGCATTGGGATCCTTGCGTCTCACCCTCGGGAAGGATTCCACTCCCAACCAGGTGGAAGCATTGTGTACTGCGCTCCCCGGGATGATCGAGCTGCTGCGCCTTCCGGAAGATCCATATGCCTGATCAGTCCCGCGTGGTAGTGGCTATGAGTGGTGGGGTCGACTCCTCGGTTGCCGCTGCCCTGCTCAAATCACAGGGTCACGATGTCATTGGCATGATGCTGCGTCTATGGAGCGAACCCGACCAGGATTCCGACAATCGCTGCTGTACCCCCGATGCCATGGCGGTTGCCCGCCGGGTTGCTGCCCGTCTTTCTATCCCTTTTTATGCCGTGGATGCCCAACAGGTCTTTTACGATACCGTGGTTCGATCCTTCCGACATGGCTATGCGCAGAATATCACCCCCAATCCATGCCTGGTCTGCAACCGTTCCATCCGTTGGGGTTTCCTCTTGCAGCGAGCCTTGGACCTCGGTGCCACACATCTCGCCACCGGTCATTACGCCCAGGTTTTTCAGGATGAAACTGGTCTTTTCCAGCTAAAACGTGGGCTGGATCCAGCGAAAGACCAGTCTTATGTTTTGCATATCCTGGATCAGGCACAGCTTAAATATACCCTTTTTCCCATCGGTGGCTATACCAAGCCCCAGGTCCGTGAGCTGGCCCGTCAGTTCAACCTCCCCGCTGCTGAACGACCCGAGAGCCAGGACCTTTGTTTTTTAGGTTCCTCAGATTATCGGGATTTTCTCATCCGTCAGGACCCACACTTACAAAATCCAGGTCCAATGCGTACTCGGTCCGGTGATGTCCTCGGGCAACACAATGGTTTAGCCTTCTACACTATCGGCCAGCGAAAAGGCCTAGGGATTTCCTCACCACGTCCTCTGTATGTTCTCGAAAAAGATGCTGCAAGCAACACCCTCGTGATTGGTTATGAAGAAGAGCTTGGTTCCCAGGATCTCGTAGCCATTCAGATGCATTGGATCGCTGGTACTCCCCCACCAATGCCATTCCGCGCTCAGGTGAAGATTCGTTATAAAGCCAGAGCCGAAGACGCCACAATGCATTTCCTCACTGATCACTCTGTCCACATTCGCTTTGATGTGCCTCTCCGTGATATCACCCCCGGTCAGGCTGTTGTCATTTTTCAGGACGATTTATGCCTTGGTGGTGGTATCATATCCACGTAAACAGATCAACCCGATTGGACGTGCCTCTATGTCAATTGCGACCATCCTCCTTGGTTTTGTCATTTCAACCCTGTTCGGTGCAATATTCCACCTTTGGCGTGGCGGAAATGCCGGCCGCCTGCTCTTTTATCTGGTCTTGAGTTGGGCGGGTTTTTGGGCTGGTCATTTCCTGGGTGTTCTGCTCGGCTTGGAATTTGACCGGCTCGGCCAACTTCACATCGCTTTTAGTATCCTGGGCAGCCTCCTCTTTTTAGGCGTCGGCTACTGGCTCAGCCTGATCGATAAATCCTCAAATAATTAAATCGAAACCCCCCGCTTTCGCGAGGGGCTGGTTGGTTGGCGGATGGATGTATTATTCGGCGAGCTTGGTTACATTCGCTGCCTGCAGACCTTTCGGGCCTTGTTCAATTGTGAACTCAACCCGTTGGCCTTCGTCCAGGGTCTTGAAACCATCGGTCTGGATTGCCGAGAAGTGAACGAACACATCTGGACCATCCTGGCGCTCAATGAATCCGTAACCCTTGCTGGCGTTGAACCACTTTACTGTGCCTGTTACTCTTTCAGTCATTTTTCCTACTCCTTACTGTGTGGATAGATGTATCTTTTGGCATCCGTGTTCCTGCGGGTCCACATTGACTGGTATTATATAAAAAAACCGACCCGAACCGCACTTCCTGTTCAGACCGGCTCCTTACGAATTCCAGAAAGAACACACGTGCCACCAAACAAAGGTGAGTTTATCAGTCATCTAAAAATTCGTCAAGGTTAATGGGCTCTCATTTACCTGGGTCACCAGGTCATAGTTCAGGGTACAATAGCCTCTATCTCACTCACAGAAAGGGAATTCCATCATGTTCCGTATCGAATCACTCTTATCTGCCCGCCTCTTCATGGCACCTCAGCTGGTTGGGGATCGTATATATTTCATCAGCAACCTCAGTGGTCGACTCAGCCTTTATGCTATGGATTATGGCGGCAGTGTCCCTGAACCGCTGCTTCCACCAGACCTTGCATTGCAAAATCCCCACCTGGTCGGTGGCAGGTCATTTTTTGTCTTTCCAAAGGTTGGCAAGATCCTCATCATGTTGGATCAGGATGGCGACGAAAATTATCAGCCCATGCTTATCCCTTTGGAGGGCGGTTTTCCTGAACCGGCCTTTGATAATTTCTTCCTCAATTATCGGGTTCACCTTGGCATCTGTGACCCCGACACCAATATTGCTTATCTGAGTGCCGAATCCCGCCAATCTCCCATGAACACATCCTATCGGGGAAACTTGGGAACCAATACACTATTAAAGCTGGCTGAAAGTACGTACGGAGCCTATGTTGATAGCGCCGACTCTGATCACACCCAGGTGATCCTCATCGATGGCTATTCCGTTGGTGATAATGTCGTCTACCTCTGGCAGCAAGACAGACCTGAACGTTCCTTGCTCTTCGGCACACCTCTTGAAACTCGCTCCTCCGCTCAGGAAGTTCCCCTCAACGGTATATTCTCCTCCCATTTTACACCAGGTAATCGTGGCCTGCTCTTTGTCACCGTCCTCTATAATGACCAGTACGGTCTCGGCTACTTTGAACTCTCTGACACTCGTCAGGTCAAACCGATTTTGATCTCCGGAATTCTTCACCAGGGAGTTGGTGAGCTGACCGACCTGGTCCACCTGCGCGATAGCCATTTTCTGTTGACATACAACATTGATGGTTGCTCCTGGCTTTACGAAGGCACCTTTGATGAGGACCAGTTGGTCATGAATCTGGAGTATGTCATCGCTGGCAGTGGTCAGATCGCCAACGGAGTGCTCGAATCCTGCAATTATGACAGGGCCAGCGACCGTTTCATCCTCGCCTTTTCCACCGCCACCTCCCCCACCCAGATCTATACAGTAGAAGGCGCTGACCGCAGCTTCGTCAACACCCACACCCGTGAGCGCATCCTGGGCATTCCTGGTGAGTTTTTCTCCTCCGGAGAGGACGCTTCTTTTACCTCTTACGATGGCACTCGCACCTCTGCTCGCCTTTACTTTCCTGCGCCTCAACTTGGCTTCACGGGACCTTTACCCCTGGTTTACTACGTTCACGGTGGACCGCAAAGTCAGGAGCGTCCGGATTTTGCCTGGTTCTCCATGCCTCTCATCCAATTCCTTACCTTGAAAGGCTTTGCGGTCTTTGTCCCCAACGTTCGCGGCAGTACGGGTTATGGCATGCACTATACCAAGCAAGTCGACCGTGATTGGGGTGGCAAGGACCGCCTTGATCATGTCCACGCCATGCAATTACTGGCCGCCGATCCCCGTATCGATACATCCCGTGTTGGTGTCGTCGGTCGCTCTTACGGTGGTTATATGACCCTCACCCTTGCTGCTCGCCATCCTGAGCTTTGGAAAGCTGCCGTAGATATGTTCGGCCCGTATGATCTATTCACCTTCCTTGAGCGCATCCCCGAGACCTGGAAACCTTACTTTGTCCTTGCCCTAGGCGACCCTGTCAAGGACAAGGATTTCCTCACTGATCGTTCGCCTCGCACACATATGGACAGGATCCAATGCCCTCTACTGGTCATCCAGGGCAAAAACGATCCGCGCGTAATTGAGCGCGAGTCCCACGATGTGGTGGAATATCTTCGCTCCATAGGAAAAACTGTCGATTATCTGATGTTCGAGAATGAGGGTCATGACGTTCTCAAGTTCGAAAACCGTGTCACTTGTTATAACGCTATCACCGATTACTTCAAGAAATACCTCTAAAATCTCGCCTGGCGAGACACACACAAATGGATGATTCTCCGAGATTCCCTAATATCGCAAGGCCTGGTGACGTTGCCCTGTTGATCAGCGCTCGCAACAAACGCTTTCTGATCAACCTCAACCCAGAGCTTAAGCTCGAAACCCACCGCGGTATCCTGCTCCATGCCGATCTGATTGGTAAGCCTTGGGGTAGCCGTGTTCTCAGCCACCTTGGCAGTCCCTTCCTGCTTCTGCAGCCCTCCCTCGCAGATATCCTGATTGAAACCCGCCGCAATACCCAGATCATGTATCCCAAGGAGATTGGTTTCATCCTGGTGACTATGGGTATCGGTCCGGGTGTAAACGTTCTCGAAGCCGGCACTGGATCTGGCTCCCTCTCCACCGCCCTTGCATTCGCAGTAGGACCTCAGGGCAGGGTAGTCTCATATGACAACCGCCCCGAGATGCAGCGTCTCGCCCAGAAAAACTTGCAGCGCGTTGGTCTGGCTGATCGTGTTACCTTCAAAGAACGCGACATTCTCGCTGGCTTTGATGAGACTGCCATGGACGCAGTCTTCCTGGATGTTCCCAACCCTCATGACTATCTTCAACAGGTGCACCTGGCTCTCAAACCTGGCGGCTTTTTTGGCAGCATATTGCCTACAACCAACCAGGTATCTCTCTTACTGGTTTCTCTCAAACGTGAAGGCTTTGGTTTCATTGATGTTTGTGAGCTCATGCTCCGTTATTACAAACCCGTCCCCGACCGATTACGTCCCACCGACCGCATGGTGGCTCACACCGGTTACTTGGTATTCGCCCGCTCTATCGCCGATGAACTCATTGATTCTTTTGTTGTTGAGTACCCAGGCGATTCCTCGGCAGAAAATACCAGTGAGACAATCTCAGAAGAACCTGCCTGACCATCGATTACCTCTTCATAATAGATCATAAGTCGTGGAGCTTACTGAAGATATCATCCGGGCGAAACTCGCCCTTGCCCAGGAGCGGCTTACCGAGGAAGAAACCCTCTCAGCATTTCTCTCGGATGCTCCCAAACCCGCCGCTGTCCTGGTGCCGCTCCTGCGCGCCCCTATTGGAGATGATAGCACTCACGGTTGGCATCTGCTGCTGACCCGCCGTTCTGACTTTTTAGCCGAGCACAGTGGCCAGGTTGCCTTTCCTGGTGGTCGCTCCGATCCTGACGACTTCTCTCCAGAAGCTACTGCCTTGCGCGAAGCCCAGGAAGAGATTGGCTTAGATCCCTCCACAGTTAGGATATTGGGCAAACTTAACAGCTTTTGGACCATCACCAACTATGCCATCACCCCGGTGGTCGCGGTAATTCCCTGGCCTTTTCCCGTCCGCCTCGTGGAGTCTGAGGTCAGCCGGGCATTCACCATTCCCTTCAACTGGTTGGCCGACGCTACCCACCGTGAGGTCCGCCAGCGCACGATCCCCGCACCGTACTCGCTGCGTCTGCGGAATGATTGCGTGTCGATCATCTATTTCCATCCTTATGATGGTGAGACCCTCTGGGGTGTCAGTGCCGAGATAACCCTCAACCTTCTACGTGTACTTGGATATTAACTCATGAATAATATAGATCATGGACGGGCAATTGTTTCTGCCCGTCCATGATCTTTTCTTGATGTTCTTATATCAAAAGGCGTTTATTCTTCTACTTCCTCTTCCTTCTTGCCCTTCTCGATCACTTCCGGTTCCCCAGTAGCCACAGCTTCTTCTTCAACGACCACCGGTTCTTCTTCCTTCTCCGGGGCAGTGATTAGTACGATCAGGGTATCAGGGTCATCCAGGATTTTGACTTTATCAGAGATTTGCAGGTCGCTTACATGAATCACTGAGCCGATTTCTGTTAATACAGATATGTCCACTTCGATCCGTTCAGGTAGATCTTGCGGTAAGCATTCCACCTGCAATTCCTCAACCCCTGTTACGATGATCCCGTCGTATTCCTTGATTGCGGGTGCAACGCCAATCAGGTCAAGATACACATTGGTACGCAGTGTCTCGGCCATCGAAACAGCCATAAAATCAATGTGAATCAATTTTCCAGATATCTTGTTGCGCTGTCTTTCCCGGATCAAAGTCAGGTGCAAATCACCTTCAACATCCACAGTGACCAGCGCTGAAGGTGCTAATCCAGATAGGCTTTTGCTGGTATCTCGCAGGTCCATCGTGATCAGGATTGGCTCAAGATGGCGACCATAGATCACGCCTGGCAGTTTCCCATCCCGGCGCATGGCGCGCACCTGTTTGCCAATGATTTCCCGTCGGGTTGCCTTGATTTCAGTGCTTTCCATTTATTCCTTCCTCGAGCGCCTCTCACCGAGCGGTTGATTTCGCTCGATTACCTTCGCTCTACTGGGTAGTTTCCGGCTTCCACCGGTGGTTATTTTGGCCTAAAAGTCAGCCACACATTTTAGCCCTCTTCATGACTTTCGTCAATAGCACCAAAATCACTGCCTGGGCAGACGGATAAGGTCTTTCCAGGAAGTCATTATATGCAATGCAACCCGCGGATCAGAGTTGAATTATAGACCTCTAACGATGGTCGCTATAAGCATGAGTGCTGCAGCGATCAGTGCGAGCCAGAATGAATAAGAGGCTAGTCCAGCTATGGTGCCGGTATTACCGAGTAGCGCAAGGACAGCCAGCGCCAGAGCGATGAACCAGGTAACCTGTTTCGGCGGTGATAATCTCATTTTGCTATTCCTTATATCGTACTTTCTTTAATCTTCAAGAATGAATGTTACTTTCATCTGTACCCGGTATTCGCTGATATTTCCACTTTCGTCGACAATGACTTCCATATTCTCGATCCATGCAGATTTCACATGCGATAGAGTTTTTTGGGCACGTACAACACCTGCCTTGACTGCATCATCGAAACTTACCGTTGAAGCTGCTTTGATTTCGGTAACCCTTGCGATGGACATTGATAATCTCCTTTTTTCTAATCAGATGGTTCACAACTTAACGTTGTTTTATGAATTAGTTTAAGTATAATGATCTGGCGTCTCAAAAACGTGACAAATTGCTTCTGGAGCAGGTACCTCAGATATCCATACCTGAATAATACCAGCTATAATCGGTACATGTTTGCTGTGCGATCCCCTCCTATCGAATACACCATCCTAAAAGTCCTCGACCTCGCCTCCCGCCCGGTCGTCATTTTGCTCAATCTGGCCGCCATTCCTCTCGTGCCCATTTTCTACCTCTTTTTTGATCTTCTCCGTTCAATGATCCTACCCGATCATGCTTTTTCCCTGTTAACCGTATCTGAGACACTTACATTTTCACTCTGGCAACTTCTTGTGATCATCCTCGGTTTGATTATCATGGTTATTATCCACGAGCTTATCCATGGTCTGTTCTTCTGGATTTATACCCATGAAAGGCCTGTCTTTGCTATTAAAACTGCCTATGCCTTCGCTGCTGCACCCGAATGGTATGTCCGCCGCAATGCCTATTTCCTTATCGGTTTGGCCCCCCTGATCTTGATCAGTATCATCCTCGTACCTCTTGCAGCCCTGCTACCCCCCTCCTCAGCTGCCGTTGTATTGTTGATCGCTGCCATGAACGCGGCTGGTTCCCTGGGTGATATCGTCGTGGTCACCTGGATATTATTCCACCCGGCCGATAGCTACATCCAGGATCACGGCGATCGGTTCATCCTTTTCCTGCCTGCCCACTGATCTATCCGATGCATCCCAATTTCCTCTCTCTTCCATATTATCAGCCGGTCTCCCTCACTGCCCAACTCGCTGGCAGGCAGGTGCGCTATTTCTCCAAGCCCGGCCTGCCCAATTGGCAGCAGGTATCACCCGCGGTCTCACTGCTTGTTGAGCATGCTCACTTGGCTCCCGCTGACCTGCTTTGGCTGATCAACTGTGGATCTGGAGCATTAGCAGCTTCCGTAGCATTGCGCAATCCCTCGAGCCAGTGTTGGGTCAGTGACTCCGATCTCCTTGCTCTCAATTGCAACCGCCTCACCCAGTCATATCACCATCTGGATAACCTTTTCATCTATTATGACATCGATATTCCCCCAGCCATCAAAGGCAATCTAGATCTCAGCCTGATGGTCATACCCAAAGGTCGCAAGCTCGCTCGTCACTGGCTGCTGCAGGTCTGGCAGGTTCTTAAACCTGGCGGCCGTCTGCTCCTGGCTGGTCCCAACGATCAGGGGATTCGATCTGCAATTAAGGACGCAGCTCAGTTGTTTCACAGCTGCATCATCCTTGATTATAAAAAAGGTAATCGTGTAGCCCGATTTATAAAATCTGGGCAGGCTGGTAATTTACCTGAATGGACCTGCGAGCCTGGGATTGCCCTCGGCTCCTGGGTGTCATTCACCCTGGATGTTGCCGGTCACGCCATAAAAGTTCATTCTCTCCCCGGTTTATTCTCTTCTACTGGTCTGGATCCCGGTAGCCAGCTGCTGTTGGAAGCATTACACGACCTGTCGGGACATTCCGTTTTGGATGTCGGCTGCGGCTATGGTATCCTGGGTATGGTTGCTGCCCAAAATGGTGCAAGCCATGTGGACCTGGTCGACAGTCAGCTTCCCGCCATTGCCTGCGCCTCCCGTAATATTGAACAAAATCAATTCTCGAATTGCCGTGCCGTTATGAGTGATTTGCTCTCATCGGTAGCAGATAATACTTATTCTTTCATCCTCACCAACCCTCCTTTCCACGCTGGCAAACAGGTAGACTACCAAATCGCCGAATCCCTCATTGCCTCCGCATTTGATGTGCTCCAGCCAGGTGGGATCTTGCAGCTTGTCGCCAATCGCTTTATCCGCTACGACCGTTGGATGGCTGAACTGTTCGGAAATGTCCGCCTCATCGCCGAGTCCCCTGCCTATCATGTCCTATCCAGCTGTAAAGAAAAGGTATAATCCGTTTACCATCCTGACTAATCGGAGCCGCATGGACGACCCCACCATTCTGACCATCGATCTAAATTTTCAAAACCTGCCTGGAACGATCGGCGTCTACTTGCTGCCCCATGCGGATGGCGCATTATTGGTTGAGTCCGGTCCAGGCTCAACCATCCCCAATCTGATCTCAGGGCTCAAAACGCATGGCTACTCTCCCAATGAAATTACCGATGTCCTCTTGACCCACATCCACCTCGATCATGGCGGCGCATCCGGTTGGTGGGCTTCTCAGGGTGCCCGGATCCATGTTCATTCCAATGGTGCTCCACATCTGATCGATCCAGGAAAATTGATCGCCAGCGCAGCTCGCATCTATGGTGACCAGATGCACATCTTGTGGGGTGACTTTCTTCCCGTCCCCATTTCGCAGTTGAACATCTTGCCAGATGAAAGTACTTTCCAGATTGGCGGGCTCCAGATCCAGGCTTTTGATGTTCCCGGACATGCCAATCATCATTTAGCCTACCTGATCGGTGATGCCTGTTTCACCGGTGATATTGGTGGCATCCGCGTTTTCGATCTACCCCATATCAGTCTTCCGCTCGTTCCTCCCGACTTGAATATAACAGCCTGGTATACGAGTATTCGCCGCCTGATCGCCCTGCATCCAGGCCGTATCATCCCCACCCACTTCGGCATATATTCCGATCCCGACTGGCATTTCACCAATCTCCTGGCAACCCTGGATCTGGTTAACGCCTGGATCGAGCAGATCATGCCGCAGAATCTCCCCCTTGAGGTCCTCAGGCAGAAATTCATCGACTTCGAGATCCAGCGTGCCCGGCTTGCCGGTTTGGATCATGCTGCATTACAAGCGCACCAAACCGCCAACCCGGCTTATATGGCAGCCGAGGGCATTACCCGCTATTGGAACAAGTTCCGTCTTGCACCTGCTAATTCTGCATGAACTTTCCCACTGAGCTGCTCGATCATTTGCGCTCTGCCCGTCACGTCGCTGTTCTCACCGGTGCTGGAGTTTCTGCTGAAAGCGACATCCCCACCTTCCGGGATGCCCAAACTGGTCTCTGGGAGCGTTACTCAGCTGAAGATTTAGCTACACCACAGGCATTCCAGAAAAACCCAAAACTGGTCTGGGAGTGGTATATCTGGCGCGCTGAGCTCGTCACCCATGCTCATCCGAATCCAGGTCATCTTGCCTTGTCTGCGATGGCAAACCACGTCCCACAGCTGACACTTATCACGCAGAACGTCGATGGTTTGCACCATGCCGCTGGCAGCCAGGGGGTTTTGGAATTACACGGCAGCCTCCATCGCTATCGCTGCAGTCGGGAAGGCACCCTCGTTGCTAACTGGAATGAGGTTGACTCAATCCCACCTCGTTGTTCCGCCTGCGGAGCCTATCTGCGCCCCGATGTGGTCTGGTTTGGCGAATCGCTCCCTCAAGCCATCCTCACCGCCGCCATCCAGGCAGCTCAGAATTGTGACACTTTCTTTTCCATCGGCACATCCAGTCTGGTCTATCCGGCTGCTTCGCTCCCGCTTCTTGCACTTGAGCACGCTGCGGTTTGTATTGAGATCAATCCACATCCTACGCCACTGACCTCATCGGTTACCTATCATTTCCAGGGTCCATCTGGTGATATCCTGCCTGCCCTGTTGCAGGCTGCCTGGCCATAAATCCTTCACCGCTCCATATGGGGATACTATGAACCGTCTGAATATTCAAGTCCGAAAACCTGTCAAGCGCCAGCATGCTGACGATTACCTTCTGGTCACCTTGCTCAGCTTCGCAGCCTCGGTCGCCGGCACCCGTCTTTTCCTTGAGCTCACCGGCTACCCGCAGATCGGTGGTGGTGGGCTTCACATTGCCCATGTACTGTGGGGCGGGTTGCTGCTATTCATCGCCACCCTGATCCCGCTCGTCTTTGCCAACCGCTGGGTTTATCCGCTTACTGCCGTCCTGTCCGGGGCAGGTATCGGTTTATTCATCGACGAGGTGGGCAAATTCATCACATCTGACAATAATTACTTTGTCCCCGCCGCTGCTCCCATCATCTATGCGTTCTTCTTACTGACCGTCATGGTCTATACCCGCATCCGCCGTCCCCCACCACCCGATCCCCGTATTGAGCTTTACCATGCCTTTGATGTCTTCGAAGAGGTCCTCGACCATGATCTGGACCCCCTTGAACGTACAGAGCTACAGACGCGACTGCAAACCGTCGCCAGTCAGCCAGACCATCCCGAATGGGCTCACCTTGCCCTGGCATTATTAAGGTATCTCGAGCGTGAAGACATCCACCTGGCAGAAGAAACTCCCAATTTTTGGCAACGTTACTATCGGCGTCTCCAGTCGTTTGAATCCCGCTACGTCAAAGAAATGCGCTTGCGTGCTTTACTGATCGGTGGTTTGGGTGGATTGGGTTTGGTTAATGTATATAATTTGGTCAATTACATCACAGTCCGCTTCACGCCTGAAATTATCATCAGCAGCACCTCTATTACTTACTGGTTTCTTGGCCGCGTGATCCTCGAGGGCATCGTCGCCTTGATGTTGTTAGCTTCCACTATCTTACTACTCACCCGCCAGGTTCACCGGGGTCTTTCGTACAGTTATTACAGCCTGATCCTGTCCCTCACCACCGTGAATTTGCTGGTATTCTACTTCAACCAGTTTTCGACGATTATCCCCGCCCTGATCCAATTCACCCTGCTTCTGTTGGTTATGTATTATCGCAGGCATTTCTTGACTCCCGTAGAGGTCATCTGAATTTCAATTTCGTCCCCTCCTCACAGCACCGATATCGCCAGCGAGATCTTCCGCATCGTCTCCGGAGTCTCGAACCGCTCCCACTCCGTCGTGAACGAGATCATTAACCGGTGGCGCTCGGCATGTTGGAATGCCAGATAGTTCACGATCGGTTCAGGATTTTCTCGCAAAGTCAGCAATAATCCCAGCTGGCTGTCATCCCAGTTTCTCAGGAAGGTGCTCAAGATCTGGCAGGCTACATCGGCATCATGCAGATTGCCCAGGTGGTCTTGCAGTTTCTTGATCAACTCGATCACCTGCTTGGCTTCGTTGCCCAGCACCTCGCTGAAGTACTCCAGCGTATAGCGCAACTGTTTGAACTCGATCCGTAGCGCGTGCAGCTGGGGAATCGTCGCTGTGCTGATATGCGATCCATACGCCCTTACCGCTCCCAGGCGCGTATAGATCAAACACGGCACCACCTCCCGCACCCGGTGGGGCGTCGGAGGGTTCTCGGGTATCTCTTTCGCCCCCAGGCCTTCTGTCTGCACGAAATAATTGAATACCTGCTTGAAATCTAGGTAATCCTGGCTCTCCAGATGAGCCAGCAGCTGATTGCGGGCTTCGAACAACTGGCTCTCCCAATCAGTCAGCAGTGGGTTTAAACCAACCTGCTCCTCGAAAGACAGGCTGAATAGATATTCCCTCGCTTTTTCCATGAAGACGTCCAGGTCGCGCACCCTGCCCAATGCCCGTCCGATTTGGCGTAGCCCATTCAGTTGCCATTTGATGATCTTTTTATCAAAACTGTCCCCAAATACCGCCATCGCGGCTCGCATCCGTCGCGTAGCCACCCGCATATCATGCAGCGCATCGATGTCCTCCCCCAGTCGCGTCGCTTCTTCGTGGGAAAGCATCTCTGCGAATTGCGCCCGGAAGACCTTGCGTCCCGCTTCTGCCAGTGTATCGTCTGCCAGCACCCCCGGTTTGTTCACCACTTCGGGAAATGGCAGCACCGGCACCTCGATCCACTTTCCCTTTTTACCCGCACGCTTGCGTTCTTTCTTGCTAAGTTTTTCCTCGACAGCGGGCTCAATGATTTCAGTTTGCTCATCTACTGCCTCAACTGCCGGCGGGATGGTTACATAGCTCGTTAGCTGATTGCTCTCATCCTCAAGATTCTTCTCTCCCCCAAAGATCGCCATCCGTTCACGCAGGAATTCCCGCTTCCAGAAACGCCCCCGCCCCCGTGAAATATTTGCGAATTGTGCCGCCTGCAGCGTCGGCTTCCCCTCTGCATACGCCAGTATCAGTCGAGCCCGGTGTCGGATCATCTCTGGCCCGCTATCAGCCATTTCTAATAATAGTTGTTTTTCTGCAGGGGTTAGTTGGACACTATTCATCCAACAATTATAGCATCTCGTATCCTATCTTGGGTCTCAGACCCCGCGTACATACCCATTGGATAGCGTCGCTTCCAGGTCAGTCCCATAGGAGACTGTCCGCACCGAGACTCCCAACGATCGGATGGTCGTCATCACACCTTCGATTCCCCCGCGACCTCCAAAACTCGCCGCATCCAGTAGCACCACCACCGGGCGCAAGCCTCGTTGCAGCAGGTAATCCGCGATCAGCGCAATTTCCTTGTCCATCGCCGGGGTGATCAACACGATCGTCGATCCGCGCATCATGTGCTTGACCTGGGTTTCCACCAGCCCCCGTAGTGGCAACGTCCCATCTGCTCGCAACAGTGCCAGCGCCTCCAGGATCTTCCCTAGCTGCCGGCCTCCCCGGTCAGGTGGTAGCAGCGCAAGGTGCTGTCCAGCCCCGGCCAATCCCACTGCCCGCCCGCGCCGCAGGTAGTCCCGCGCCAGCGATGCTGCGATGCTAACTGCATATTCTTCCGTCGAGGGAGGCAGTGAGGTCTTCGGGCTCCGTTGCCACAGGTCTTTAACTGCTTGATTCTGTTCCAGTTGCGGTATCTCCGCCTGCGCCGCCTCATAAGCATCGACAAAGATCCACACGTCCGCAAGCGGGTCAAGCTCGAACTCCTTCACCATCAGCCGCCCCCGCCGCGCTGTGCTCATCCAGTGGATCCGGTTAATTGGATCGCCCGTCGCATACTCACGCACTCCCGCCGCATTCGGAGTGATCTGGTGTGTCCGCCGTCTCAGTGACTCACCCCCCGGCAGCATCCCCGGTGGGTTCGGGAATCCTCGCACATTCACCATCATCGGGTAAACCAGCAGCGTATCCCTGGTTGGCACGTTTAGCTTTACTGGAAAAAGTCCGAACAAGTCGCCAGAAGAGAGCCGCGTTGGTCCCAGCTCAAATACGCCTCGCTTCATCAGCCGTGTCCGCGCCAGGTATGAACGTCCCTGCCGCCCCTGGATCATCGTCAGCACCCGTGAGCCATCATTCCCTGGCAGAGGGGAGCTGTCCTGCACTTCCAACCACAACCGCGGCCAGAATGCCGGGTTTTGAATATCAAATCGTTCCTCGAATACCTGCCCAACCTGTGCCCGCAGGGTTCTTGCTGACCGGTTGAAATTGATCCCTCGCAGTGCAGAAGCCGACCAGATCCACGCCCCCACGTATAGCAGCGCCCACAGCACAGCCAGACGGTAATACAACGTAGCGCCAGTCGCTAGTCCGGCGATCAGACTGAGCGCCAGCAGTACCAGGATTACCCGCTGACCAGTTGTCATGCTTGCTAACTTCCCTTGAGTTCGCCACCCGGAACAGGAACGCGGTTCAGCACTTCCTCCAATACCTGGTCCCCGCTCAGGTCACGCAGGCGTGCCGCCGGCCCCAGGATCACCCTGTGCGATAGTGCGGGCTTTGTCAGTGCTTTGATGTCGTCCGGCAGCACATAATCACGTCCCAGGATCATCGCCCGGGCTTGCCCCGCTCGGAACAGTGCCAGGCTGCCGCGTGGGCTTGCCCCCAGGTACACATCTGCGTGTTGCCGCGTCTGTCGCACGATCTCCACGATATACCGCTTCACCGCCGGCGCGATGAACGTGCTCTTGATCTCTTCCTGCGCCTTGATCAGCTCTGCCTCACTCACCACCTGCTTCAGGTCAACAACTGGATGTTGGTATTGCTGCCGTTCTAGGATATCTATCTCATCTTCCATATCCGGGTATCCCAGCCGAAGCCGCAGCAGGAAGCGATCCAATTGTGCCTCTGGCAGCGGGAAGGTGCCCTCATATTCGATCGGATTCTGTGTTGCCAGTACCAGGAACGGTCGTGGAAGCATATGCGTCGTCCCATCCACGGTGATCTGCCGCTCTTCCATCGCTTCCAGCAACGAAGCTTGAGTCTTCGGCGTCGCCCGGTTGATCTCATCCGCCAGTACGATCTGTGCGATCACCGGTCCTGGACGGAACTCGAATTGTGAATTTACCTGGTTGTAGATTGACACCCCTGTCACATCGCTGGGCAGCATATCCGGGGTGAATTGGATCCGGCTGAACGAGCATCCCAGGCTCTTCGCCAGGCTGCGCGCCAGTACCGTCTTCCCTACCCCCGGCACGTCTTCGATCAGGATGTGCCCCTGGCACAGTAAGCCGACCACCGCCAGCTCCACCACGCTGCGTTTTCCCACGATCACTTTTTCGATGTTGTTAATTACGGTCTCAGTGAATGCTTGAATATTAGACATGACATACTCCGGGCAAACAGAATTTCGACACTGTAGGCATCCTTGCACATTGCGGGTATGTTATCACATTTTTATGACCCTTCTCAATATCCTACTAAGCTCACCCTCTCCCGGTTCATTCCTCACCAGCCCACCTTCATCAAATTGAAATAATCGAGAACTATCCCAAAACACGCATATCGTAGTAACGATTTCAATCGTTACTATTACCTCTTAACCACGCGCCTTTCGGATAAACAATTCCAGTGTTCTTATTCATGTTAAAATCCACTTATGACCTCCCCGGATGAACAACCTCCCCACCCGCGAATAATCACTTCCCTCCTCAGCCTCTTCTTCCGCCTCCTCTACCACCAGTTCGCCTGGACCTATGACCTCGTCTCATGGACTGTTTCCCTCGGGAGGTGGAACTCTTGGATCAAAGCCATCCTCCCCCACCTCCCCGGTCCAGCCATCTTGGAGCTCGGTCACGGTCCCGGTCACCTGCAGATAGCGCTTTCGAAAGCCGGGCTCCACTCCATTGGTCTGGACCAATCTTCTCACATGAGTCGCCAGGCTCACCACCGTCTTCTCCACCAGCGCATCTCACCACGCCTGGTCAATGGTTTAGCCCAGATGCTCCCCTTCCCGTCCGACCATTTCGACCAGCTTGCCTCCACTTTCCCCTCCGAATACATCTTCGATCCCCGCACCCTGACAGAGGTCTACCGCGTCCTCCGCCCTGGTGGCGCTGCCGTTATCCTGCCCTTCGCCTGGATTACCGGCAATCGCCCCCTTGAGCGCCTCGCCGCCTGGCTTTTCCGCATCACCGGTGAATCTCCCGTCTGGCAGGATCGCTTTCTAGATCCTGCCCGTCAGGTTGGCTTCCACGCCCGCGCCGAACAGATCGTCCACCCCTCCAGCACCCTCACGCTCGTCACCCTCACCAAACCTTCTGAGACATAAATCCATTCGTCCCATTCGCTCATTCGCCCCATTCGCAATAATCCTTAATCACCATCTCCACTGTCATCTTCCAATATTTGTTGTAAAATAAGGCTTATGGAAATCCAGATCGCCGTTGCCAAGACCAACAAATACGCCTCCCCCGAGAGCGGCGACACAGTCGAGGTTGTCGAGCGTCCCAACGGCGGTCTCTCTGTGGTTCTGGCAGACGGTCAATCTTCCGGCCGCGGCGCTAAACAGATCTCCAACCTGGTCGTCCGCAAGGTCATCGCCCTCCTTTCCGAAGGTGTCCGCGATGGTGCCGCCGCCCGGGCCGCCTCCGATTACCTCTTCACCGAGCGTAAAGGCAAAGTCTCCTCCACCCTGAACATCGTCTCGGTCGACATGCAAACCAGCACCCTGGTCATCACTCGCAACAATCCCGCCCCGGTCATCATTGCCGCTGAGAACAAAATCCGTCTACTTGATGAGGAATGCCGGCCTATTGGCCTCTACCGCGACACACGCCCCCTGATCAGCGAGCTGCCCCTCGAACTCGGCCTGACCGTCATCATGTTCACTGATGGCCTGGTACATGCTGGTACCCGCTACGGTGAACCCATGGATATCCTCGACTGTCTCCAGATGCTCATAGATGATGATACCCCCGCCTCCCAGGAGATTGCTGATTCGCTGCTCGCCCGTGCCATGCAGTTGGATGAAGGTCGCCCGGTAGACGATATTAGCGTCGTCGTCATGCAGGTCACCAGTCACCTTGGGGACAACGTCCGGCGCATGTTTGTGCGGCTGCCTTTGATTTGAATCAACGGCGATCTGCCTGGCGCACTTCTATTCGACCTGCAGCGTTCGCCACACCGTCATCCTCCCCCATCGTAGTAACGACTTTAGTCGTTACAGAATGACTTTAGTCGTTACAGAATGACTTTAGTCGTTACAGAACGACAATAACCATGGCTATACGCAATTTACTGGTTAACAGACCTTATTATGACACCCTCTGATCACCTCATTGGTGTCGTTGGACCGTGTGCAGCCGGTAAGTCCACCCTCGTAAGTCGTCTGGTTCAGCTTGGATATCGAGCGCGCAACATCGCCCAGGAACACTCCTATGTCCCCGACATGTGGCAACGCCTCACCCAACCCGATCTCTTGATTTTCCTGGAAGTCTCCTATGAGAATTCACTCCGCCGTCGCACCCTCGACTGGACCCCCCGCGAGTACCAGGAGCAGCTCCACCGCCTCCGCCACGCCCGTCTCCACGCCAACCTCATCCTTGACACCAATCCCCTCGATCAAGACAAAGTCCTCCAGTCCGTCCTCAACTGGCTCTCCACCTTATTAAACCCCTAAAAAATCAATACAGCGTGTCGAAATCCCCAAATCTGACGATAGATATATAATAATAAAACTTGGTGCCCTTAGTGTACACTTTGTGTCCTTTGTGTTAATGTTTATATCTTCCCCCCACGCCCACCCAAATTCCTCCTCACCTCCCCAATAAAGCCTGCACCCTCGCACCCAGAAACAGCAAGACGAAAGCCCCCGCCACCAAAAAAGGTCCATACGGCAGCGCCATAAACAGCCGGTAGCGCTTCAACGCCAGCATTACCACCAGATAGATCAGGCTCACCAGCCCCCCGATCATAATCGCCCCCACCAACCCCGCCACGATCAGCGGCCACCCCAGCATCAGTCCCAACACACCGCTCAGGTTGACATCTCCGAATCCCAGCGCCACATCGTCCAGTGTCTGCCCTCGCAGGCGCGCCAGCCCCTTCATGATCAGTTCCCCGAGCCAGAACAGCAGCCACATCACTCCAAATCCCACTATCCCACCGATCAGTGTGTTCAACCAGCCTTCCCGGATCAGCCCTACGATTAACCCCAATCCAGCCCCTGCCCAACTCACCGGGTGTAGGATCAGCTTGTGCTCCATGTCGATCACAACTACCACTCCAAAATAGAGCAGTACGACCATCCCTAGCCAGAACCCAATCTCCTTCTGTGGCTGCTGCCATGTCCACAGCGCCAGTCCGATGTACACCAGTTCCACAAGCCAGGTGCGCCAGCTTCGCCGTTCCTTACAGTGCAGGCACTGCCGCGGCCATACCATATAGTTGAACAACGACTGCGTCTGATCACAGTTGATACAGAACGGCCGCACGATCCGCCGCTTCCATGGTAGCGTATCCGCCAGGTAGTTGACTACCATCCCCGCTGCCCACCCCAAGCCTCCTACCCCAATTATGC
>Ga0105106_10000056_pt1 | contig 63618 bp, 59 predicted proteins | sample PPLLaktember2015_5_FD_79109 | JGI IMG/M metagenome (GOLD analysis project Ga0105106, IMG submission 79109) | Freshwater sediment microbial communities from Prairie Pothole Lake near Jamestown, North Dakota, USA - PPLs Lake P8 Core (1) Depth... | ecosystem: Environmental > Aquatic > Freshwater >... | reverse complement strand
GTGCTCTTTAATACCAGCGTGCCGCGCGGGCGAATAGCCTGGCGCGCCAGGTAAAAGCCCTCCGGCGTGCCGGTTGCTTCCACGACAAGATCAAATTTTTTGGTGGGAACCTGGTCAGGCAGGATCACCTGGATGCCACGCTTGTGCAGTAATTCCTGTTGCCGTGACCGCCGCGCGACCACCTGAATGCCACAACCGGTCAGCGCTAATGTCCAGGCAATGAGCTGGCCTAACCGCCCGGCGCCAATCACCAATACCTGGTCGGTTGGACGGATAAATACTTGTTCCTGGATTTCCAGCGCGGCAGCCAGCGGCTCCACAAAAACCGCAGATTCATCAGGCACTCCATCGGGTACAGCATGTAAATTTTTTACAGGCAGGGTGACATAATCTGCGAAAACCCCCTGCCGTCCAGCGATTCCGAGTACACTGCGCCTTTCACAATGCGTTGGCCGGCCGCCTTTACAGGCAGAACACGTTCCACAAGCAGCATTAATCTCACCCACCACACGCTTGCCGACCCAGGCCTGGCTGACTTCATCCTGGTCGGATACGTTCATCACCGTGCCTACAAATTCATGCCCCGGGATGCCCGTGAACGGGTAATAACCCTTCACCATTTCCAGGTCGGTAGCACAAATACCCGCCAGATTTATGCGCAATAATGCTTCTCCTGGTGGAGGGTTGGGGATAGTAAGATCATTACGTACAGACAGGCTATTGTTTTCTAACCAAACAGCTTGCATGGGAAAAACCTCTTTGGCTCTCTAAATTAACGCGCCCCACGCCGCCCAAACTGTCTCTCGAGCAGATCAACAGAAATATGGATCATTGTGGGGCGTCCATGCGGGCAGGTGCGCGGTGATTGGCATGCCTCCAGGTTATCCAACAAAGCACTTTGTTCATTCACGGATAGCATATGACCGCCTTTCACGGCAGCACGCTTGCAGATGCGGGCGATGATAAGTGCTTCGATCTCCTTGCCCAAAGGTGTTTCATCTTCTTCAAAGTCTTCAACCAGAACCCGCAAGGCTGCGGCAGGATCACTGCCGGATAATAAGGCAGGGATGGCACGGATCAAGTAGGTATGGGGTCCAAATGTTTCCACGACAAAGCCCAATTCAGACAGTAATGGGAGCTGATCATGGAGCAGGCGCACATGGGAGGTTGGTAGTTCTACCATGGCTGGTTGTAGCAAGGCCTGGCTGGGGATATGGCTGGAACGCTGGGCCATCATTTGCTCAAATAATACCCGTTCATGGGCTGCATGTTGATCAACGAGGTATAAGCCGTCTGGACCCTCGGCGACCAGATATGTGTTTGCTATTTGCCCGATCAGGCGCAGCAAGGGAACCCGCTGTCCGGGCAAGCCAGGCTGGTTGGCTTGCTGGGGAGCTAAGGGGGTGTAGGTGTTAGATTCATCGAGCGGTTGCGCTGTGGAGCTTGGTTGGGGGTAGGCTTCTTCCCACTGTTTTTCGGGTGGTGTCCAGCGAATCTGGGTTGGGTATTCTTGAGTATGTACCCCGGTTCCAGGAATTGGCGCATAAGCCAGTAAGGCGCGCCGGACTGCTTGCTGCACAGCCAGGAAAATGCGCTCTGGTTGCTGAAAACGGACTTCGGCTTTAGCCGGGTGCACATTTACATCGACCGCTTCAGGGGGAAGCTCAATAAACAGAACTGCTAAAGGGTATCTCCCAACCATTAATAAGGTGTGGTAGGCTTTTAGCAGGGCTGCGGTCAGGGCTGTGTCTTGTATGGGGCGACCATTTACAAAGAAGGTGATCTCTCTGCGGTTAGAGCGAGTCAAATCCGTGGGGCTGATGAAACCTGTAACCGATATCTGTGGCTCTTCGTAGATAACTTCCAACATCTGCCGGGCAATATCAACTCCGTAAAGATTGGCGAGCACTTCCCGCCGATTGCCGTTGCCGCTGGTTTGGAGAGCTAAGCGCTCATCTTGTAGCAGCTTGAAACGAACCTGGGGATAGGCCAGTGCATAACGAGTGACCAATGAGTCAATCTGCCGGCGCTCTGTAGTATCGTGTTTTAGAAATTTCAGCCTTGCAGGCACATTGTAAAACAGGTTCTCCACCCGCACGACAGTCCCCAGAGGCGCTCCAACCGACTCGATGGAGCTGCTGTTGCCCCCCTCGACGCGTAATCGGGCGCCGCTGTCTGCCTGAGTCGTGCGCGAAGTAATTGTGAAGCGGGATACTGAGGCAATCGAGGCGAGGGCTTCGCCGCGAAAACCAAGTGATTGGATATGGGTTAGCTCGTTAGCTGAAAATAATTTGGAGGTAGCATGGCTCTCAACAGCCAAGGCCAGCTCGTCTGAAGGGATACCTGCGCCATCGTCAGCAACTTCGACCAGGCGTTTGCCAGCCTCTTCCACGCGGATATGAATCAGCGTGCTGCCAGCATCCAGCGCGTTCTCCAGCAATTCTTTCACCACTGAGGCTGGGCGTTCAACGACCTCTCCTGCTGCAATTTGCGAGGCTACCTCTGGATGTAGTTTTCGAATAGGCATGAGGTAATTATATCAGCCTGCACGTTCGCCGGATGTTCTGCCCTTTCAGGGTGCACATCAATCCCTTATAATGGTGCTATGACTTTCACAACCTTATTTTTTGATCTTGATGAAACTCTGTATCGGAGCAGTACCGGGTTATGGGGTGCGATTCGTGATCGAATGAATCGCTTCATGCATGAGCGCGTCGGCTTACCCGAAGCGATAATCCCTGAGCTACGCGAGCAGTATTACCGCAAATATGGCACCACCCTGCGTGGCTTGCAATTACATCATGAGGTGGATACCGACGAATACCTGGCATATGTGCACAATCTGCCCCTGAAGGATTATCTCCAGCCGGACCTGCAGCTCCGGTCGATATTGCTGGAATTGCCCCAGCCTCGCTGGATCTTTACCAATGCGGATGCGGAGCATGCCTATCGCGTCTTGGATATCCTGGGAGTAAGCGATTGTTTTGTAGGCGTAATCGATGTGCGCTCTGTTCACCCGGCCTGTAAACCTGCTCCTGAGGCTATGTGGAAGGCATTGGAAATAGCAGGCAGTCCAGAACCAAACGCATGTGTTCTTTTAGATGACTCGCCAGCCAATATTGCTGGTGCACAACAGCTTGGTTTGACAACAGTCTTGGTTGGGAATGGGACTCATCCCCATACAGCTTCTTACCAGGTGACAAATTTGGTAGATTTGCCCGTAACGCACCCAGAATTCTGGCGTGGGTTAGTAGGCAGTTAATTGGAGGTATAGGTATGGATACCACCCGGGCATTCTGGGTGATCTGTATTACGTTGGTCGTAGTAATAGTCCTCAATATGGGGATCTATGCCGCTTTCTCACGCCGTAAACCAGATAGCTACTCTCAATTATTCGGCAAAGTCACTCGCGAAATGCGCAATCCCTGGCAGCAAAATAATGCGGCTCTCGATGAACTGTCCAAACGTGTTGCCGACTTGCGAGCCAATAACTCGGTAGAAGAAGGCGCAGAAAATCAGAGGAAACCAGATACGGATGGATAAACGCTCTACACTGACAGCCGCGGCTGAAAGAATTGAAAGTGGTACAACCCTGGCGTTGGGTGGTATGACACTCTATCGCAGGCCGATGGCATTTGTACGTGCCTTACTGGCGCGCTTCAAGCGTGATCAAACACCAGATGAGCTGACCTTGTTAGCCTTTACCGCAGGCCTGGAAAGTGACCTCCTGGTAGGCGCCGGTCTGGTCAAACGCACTCGCACATGCTACTTTGGGCTAGAAATTTTCGGGTTGGCGCCCATGTTCACCCATTACGCCAATCGTGGCGAGCTCCTCATTGTAGAAGAAACTGAAGCCAGCCTGGCTTTGGGACTGCGCGCTCAAATGGCTGGGATTGGGTTTATGCCGGGCAGAGCCTGGCTGGGAACAGATCTACCTCGCTTGCGCCCGGATGTTGCTACGATTCGCGACCCATATTCCGGGGAAGAATTGATGGCTTTCCCGGCCATTCGCCCAGACGTAGCTGTGATCCATGCATTACAGGCAGATCCACACGGCAATGCCCGCATTGGGGATAACCGTGGAATTGATGAGGAGCTGGCATTAACTGCTGACCTGGTAATTATTACAACTGAAGAAATAGTGCCTGAATTAAGTAAAGCAGATTTGGTGGCTCCTTTCGTAGATATGGTAGTTCTGGCGCCTCGAGGCGCCGCGCCAACTTCCTGTCACCCGCTCTATCCTTTGGATGGTCAGGCTATGCTCGAATACACGGAACAAGTTAACGAGCCAGCATCGTTTGCTGCCTACCTGGAACGTTGGCTGGCTGAATAATCTGGCTCAGTTTAGCAATCGCAATTAAGCCAATTATTAAAGGATGATGGGGGATTTTATAAATTGTTTACTATGCTCTAATCAAATATTGACAATCATTGGTTAAAATTTTTAGAGAGTTCTGTCGATCGAAACAGGATTTTTTGTCAAAACTTTAACTCATCCTGGTAACGAGTGTAACCAGGCAGAAAGATGGCTAAATTATGAATTCGAAAAGCTGGCTAGCTGTTATCAGCATTGTGAGCGCTCTATTGTTAATTACGGTCGCTTGTTCGGCAGGCTTTATGGCGGGTCGTTTTATCTTTCCTGCCACAGATGGGGTTGAGATTGGCCCAACACTACTCGATCCTCCCACTGTAGTGGACAATCTACCGCAGGCTAGAGATCTTGGCGATACACCTGCCAATCTGGATCAGTTATTCCAACCATTCTGGCAGGCATGGGAGCTGGTACACGAAAATTATGTAGATCAGCCTATTGATGACGAAGCGCTGATGCGTGGAGCTATCAGTGGGATGATGGCTGCCATAGGCGACCAACATACCTCCTATCTCGATCCGGTCCAATTCGAGCAGTCTACCGACCAACTGCAAGGTCAGGAGTATGAGGGGATTGGCGCCTGGGTTGATATTTCAGGAGATTATCTTACAATCATCAGCCCGATGCCTGGTTCGCCTGCTGAAAAGGCGGGATTACGACCTGATGATAAGGTAATTGGTGTGGATGGCGAAGATGTGACAGGTTTAGATGGCGAGTCAGTCCGCCAGAAAGTTATAGGACCACGCGGTTCAACTGTCACCCTGACCATCCTGCGGGAAGGACAGGAGCACTTTGATGTAGTTGTCGAGCGCGCCAGCATTGTTGTGCCCAGTGTGGATGCAAAGATGCTGGATGGACAGATCGGTTACATCCAGTTGTACACATTTGGGGATGATACAGCGCGTGATCTACGTGATGCAATCGAAGAACTATCGGTTCAGAATCCGGTAGGTTTGATCCTTGATTTACGCAATAACGGCGGTGGGTATCTGGAGACTGCCATCGATGTTGCCTCCGAATTTATCCCTGATGGGATTGTGATGTACGAAGAATATGGGGATGGACGTAGAGATACCTACGAAGCGCGCAAAGGTGGTACTGCCATTGAAATCCCCCTGGTTGTGTTGATCAATGAAGGCAGTGCTTCCGCCTCTGAGATTGTGGCTGGGGCGATCCAGGACCGCGGCCGTGGTCTCCTGGTGGGCGAAACTTCATATGGCAAAGGCTCTGTGCAGACCTATAACGCCCTGGTAAATGAGCAGGGTGCAGTCAGGATAACAATTGCGCGCTGGCTTACCCCCAACGGCCGCCAGATCAACGAAGTTGGTCTGGAACCAGACGTAAAGGTTGAGATTACCGAAGAGGATCTAGCTGCCGATCTTGATCCGCAGCTTGACCAGGCGATTGAACTCTTATCAAAATAGTGTTATGTGTTGCCCGTTAAGGTTCAACTTAGAAGTATTGCACTGAAAGATTATCTGTGGGCTTTGGGATCAGAATAGAACTAGAGGATTGACCTATGATTTTCGATATACGATACATGATTTTTATGCTGCCGGCCATCGTCATTATGATGGTGGTGCAGTGGTATGTCAGCTCGGCTTATAACAAATGGAGCAAAGTGGCAGCGCGTAGTCGCTCCACAGGCGCCGATGCTGCACAACGCCTGATCGATAGAAGTGGTTTGTACAATGTGCGCATCGAAGGGGTGGCTGGTCGCATGACCGATCATTATGACCCGCGCCAAAAGATATTACGCCTCTCACAGGGTGTCTATCAAGGCCAATCTGTAGCAGCTCTGGCAATTGCAGCCCATGAATTGGGCCACGCTTTACAGGACAAAGAGGAGTATATGCCACTGCGCTTACGCGCCGCCCTGGTTCCGGCTGTGAATATCGGTTCATACCTGGGGTGGTTTTTGATTTTGATTGGTTTAATGCTAGGGTTTACCGAACTTGCCTGGGTAGGAATTGCTGTTTTTTCAACCGGTGCTTTGTTTGCTTTAGCGACCCTGCCAGTTGAGCTGAATGCTTCCGCCCGAGCGCGCCAGATGTTAGCTGAATCCGGCATCATCCAGGGTGAGGATGAAATGCGCGGGGTAAATCATGTGCTGAATGCAGCCGCTATGACTTATGTTGCAGCCCTGATTACAGCAGTTATGCAGCTACTGTATTGGATCAGCATGGTGGTTGGCGTTGGTCGCCAGCGCGATTGATAAATAACGACCGTAGTTTGTTGTTGAGAGAAGTTAAGAAGATGACAGCCAAAAAAGTATTTTATATTCTGCTTATATTTGTTGTGGCAGGTATCTCAGCATTTGGAGGAGTCCTGGCAGGTGGTGTAGCCGCCTATCGCTTTTTACAGGATCGAGTTGCCCCTGCAGGGGAAGTTCAGTCCCCAATTAGCGAATTACCAGCCGAGACATTGCCAGAACCACAAGTGCTCATCTCCAATACCGATATCCAGACCAACATCACCCAGGCTGTTGAAAAAGCTGGTCCTGCCGTGGTAACTGTGGTTGGCACTGTCGCAGGGCGTGAAACATTTTTCGGATATACTGGCGATCAACGGGTGAGTGGTAGTGGGGTGATCATCTCAGCCGATGGATATGCAGTAACCAATAATCATGTAATCGATGGGACTACCAGTGTCAATGTGCTGCTGGCTGATGGTAATGAGTTGCCAGCCACGGTGATCGGGGCCGATCCTTATGCAGACCTGGCGGTATTGAAATTGGATGGTGAAGTCCAGAGTTATGCCAGCCTGGGTAATTCGGATGCCTTACAGCCTGGTGAAACAGTAATTGCCATTGGTTCGCCGCTGGGTGAGTTTGTCAACACGGTCACAGTGGGTGTTGTTAGCGCTACCGGACGGATGATTGAAACCGAGAATGGTTACCAGATCGAAAATCTGATCCAGACCGATGCAGCCATTAACAGTGGTAATTCTGGTGGTCCACTGGTCAATTTGGCGGGTGAAGTGATTGGGATCAACACCCTGGTGGTGCGCGGGAGTGAAATGGGCAGTGCATCCGCAGAAGGGCTTGGGTTCGCGGTGCCTACCTCAGTAGTGCAAGAAGTTGCTGGACAGATCATCGAACGCGGTTTCTTTTCGCGGCCCTACCTGGGAATTCGATGGCAGTTTATTTCTCCAGACATCGCCTCGGCTTACGATTTACCAGTCGAGTGGGGCGTATATGTATCGGATGTTGTACCCGGCGGTCCGGCTGATCTTGGCGGGATCCAATCAGGTGATATTATCACACGCATCGGAGACGCTAAAATCGACGAGGATACGCTCTTTTTGAATGCGCTGTTCGCCAACCAGCCTGGTGAGATGGTAGAGATTGATGTTGTCCGCAATGGAAATCCTCAGACTATGCAGCTTACCCTGGGAGAATCTCAATCGAGTTAGTAAATAAACCTCCCGGTTTATCTGGCCTATCAGCAGACAGCTTGTTCAATGGCTGTCTGCTTTATTATCTATTGATAATTCCAGTATAATCTCTTCATTAACCTCCTTGACAGGCTTATCAAGCTGGTATATGATCACTCGCTTGATATTTCGAAATGAATTGAGCCATTATGAATCCGAACCAAAATGGAAGTCCATTTAATCGAGTCGCCCGTGATGAGCCACGGCGTGGCTTTCAAACCTGGCTTATCGGGCGTCCACTACCCACGGCAGATGCCCCACATCAAACGATCGGCAAAGCCATCGGCCTGGCTGTTTTTGCCTCCGATGCACTTTCGTCCACAGCTTACGCTACCCAGGAAATCCTGGTGATCTTGGCAATTGCCGGTACCGGTGCTTTTGGCTATGCTTTTCCGATCTCGCTGGCAATTGTCGTCTTGATGGCGATTGTCACCATCTCCTACGAGCAAACCATCCATGCTTATTCGGGTGGGGGCGGCGCGTATATCGTCGCCCGGGATAATCTGGGAGAATTGCCGGCTCAGATGGCGGGAGCAGCTCTGCTGACAGACTATATTTTGACCGTAGCGGTATCAATTTCATCCGGTGTAGCTCAAATCACATCTGCTTCACCAGTATTAATGGAATACCGTGTGCTCATCGCCGTAGTTTTGGTCTTATTGGTTATGGTGGTTAACCTGAGAGGGGTAAAAGAATCAGGTGCAATTTTCGCCATTCCGACGTATTTTTTTGTGGCGATGATGTTTTCTATGTTGCTATATGGTTTCATACAATTAATTACCGGCAATCTAGGTATGGTCATCGATCCACCAGAACTTGAAGTTCTAGGCCCACTGGTCGCAGTATCGCCATTTCTTATCTTGCATGCATTCTCCAGTGGCACTGCTGCGTTAACCGGGATTGAAGCCATCTCCAATGGAATTACTGCCTTTCGTGAGCCACGCAGCCGCAATGCTGGCATTACCCTGATCGCTATGGCATTGATTCTGGGGACATTGTTCTTGGGAATTACATACTTGTCAGGGCAGATACACACAATTCCATCCGAACATGAAACCGTCATATCTCAATTGGCGCGCACAATCTATGATGGCCGCGGTATTTTATACCTGATGACCATCACTGCCACCACTGTGATCCTGGTTTTGGCGGCTAATACCGCTTTTGCTGATTTCCCCCGCCTGAGTGCCCTGCTGGCTGCTGATGGTTTCTTGCCACGCCAGCTAGCTTTCCGTGGTAGCCGTCTGGTTTATTCAAATGGGATCGTTTTTCTGGCTTTGTTTGCCAGTATTTTAATTGTAATTTTTAAGGCCAGTGTGACGGCATTGATCCCTCTATATGCAATCGGCGTCTTCCTCTCATTTACCCTATCGCAGAGCGGCATGGCGTTGCGTTGGCATAAAATTGGGCGAATCAAGCCAGGGGAGGAAATTAAGGAAAGAGGATCGACCTTACGATTTGATCCTCGTTGGCAGCTAAAAATGGTCATCAACGGTTTTGGTGCTGTGTTAACCTTTATAGTGATGTTAGTGTTTGCTTATACCAAATTTGCAGATGGCGCTTATCTTGTCCTTATTGTTATTCCTATTTTGGTCTATATCTTTTCAGCGATCCACCGCCATTATCGCGAACTGGCGAAAAGTTTGTCATTGGAAGACTATGGTTCACCGCCTGTGACCCCACGCCATAGAGTCATTATTCCAATCTCAGGTGTACATCGCGGCTCACTGGCTGCTCTGCGTTACGCCCGCGCCCTATCTATGGATATCACTGCGGTGCATGTATCCATTGATCCAGTGGAAACTGAAAAGCTTGAACAAAAATGGGATATTTGGGGGGAGGGAGTGCGATTGGTGATGCTTGATTCCCCCTATCGCTTGCTGCTCGAACCATTGATCGATTATATTGAGGAAGTTGCCAGCCAGCGTCAGCCAAATGAGACCATCACGGTAGTTGTTCCACAATTTATCCCAAAACACTGGTATCACAATCTATTGCATATGCAGACGGCATTTCTTTTGCGAATGGCCTTGATATTCAAGCCAGGCATCGTTATCACGGACGTACCTTATCAGGTTGGATGAACCTGAGGAATTAAATAGGATCTGGTAAGTTAGTGGAGTTTATTATGAAAGTCATTGTTGTTGGATGTGGCCGTGTGGGATCCGAATTGGCCTACCGGCTCTTCGAAAAAGGGCACAAAGTCTCGGTGATTGACACCGAGCTAGGTGCGTTTGAGAATTTAGATTCCAGGTTCCGTGGGCGGACCATAGAAGGAGAAGCCCTCAACCAGGATGTCCTGAACCGCGCTGGCATTGATCAAGCGGATGGCATCGCTGTTGTGACCAGTTCAGACACACTCAATGCAGTAGTCGCCCAGATTGCTCGCTCGGTTTATCAGGTGCCGAATGTGGTTGTGCGTAACTACGATCCGAATTGGCGCAAATTACATGAGGAGTTTGGCCTGCAGGTGGTCAGCACAAGCAGTTGGGGGGCGGGGCGAATTGAGGAATTGCTCTACCATCAGGAGCTGCGCACAGTCTTTTCGGCTGGGAATGGAGAAGTTGAAGTATATGAATTCAGCGTGCCTCAGACCTGGCATGGCCATAAACTGGGTGAGTTGATCAATTCCGAAGAATGTACCCCAGTCGCCATAACGCGCTCTGGAAAAGCCGTATTGCCGGATTGTGATTCTATTGTTGAGACAGGGGATGCGGTCCTGGTAAGCGCCACATTTGATGGCATTCGTAAGCTGCGCGAAATGCTTCACGCTGGTCAGGAGGCATGAAATGTTTGTAATCGTTGCTGGAGCCGGGAGAACCGGTACACAGTTGGCTCTGCTGCTATTGGCGCAGGGATATGATGTGCGGGTGATTGAACACCGTCCGCAAATATTGAGCCGGATCCATCATGAGCTTCCAACTGAGGTTATCTTTCAGGGTAATCCAACGGATCCAGGTGTTCTGGAGACGGCTGGGATCCAGAAAGCGCAAGTACTGGCTGCCTGTACCGCATCAGATGAAGATAACCTCGCAATCTGTTATCTGGCGCGCAAGCTCTTTAACATCGGACGCACCATTGCCAGGATCAACAATCCTCGTAATGCCTGGCTATTTGACGAAAAATTCAATGTCGATGTCGCCCTCAATCAATCCGATGTGATGGCTAAAATGATTGAGGAAGAGATGTCGATGGGGGATATGGTGACTCTGATGAAATTACGCCGTGGCGATTTCTCGCTCGTGGAAGAAAAAATTCCTGCTGGAGCACGGGCAGTGGGGATCGCCATAAAAGACTTGCCGCTACCGGCTGAATGCGTTATTGCCGCTGTTATCCGGCATGGCGATTTGATCGTACCGCGCGGCTTGACTATTCTGGAAGCCGGAGATGAAGTCCTGGCGGTGACCAACCCCGATGGGGCGGATGATCTGGCAAGGCTATTTGCCCCACCGGATCGCAAGCAATAATCGATTAAAAAACAGAGCTAGTTTGCCGAACAGCCTTGCCTGGCAGGTAGGGCTGTTTTTTTTCTGGAGTTCTAAAAGGGGAGCAAGATGTATCGTCGGGGTGGTAAGAGCGCCGAGCGCATTTCCTGAGCTGTTTGGAAGCGGTGGCGGCGATCAAACTCCAGGGCTTTGGCAATTACTCTGTCAGTGGTTTTTGAAACGCTGGGGTTGAATGGCCGGATAGAAGACACGCCCGATGCATAATCTGCTAAACCTGCAATAACCCTATCTTTGGCGCGTGGTGGCAAACGCCCTGCTAATAGATAATAAATGGTTGCACCCAGACTATAGATATCACTGCGTGCATCAGTCCTCCAGCCATGCTCATCAAACTGTTCGGGCGGGGCGTACTCAAGGGTTCCGAAGGTGTTGATATAGGATTCGGCAGCCTCGATCTTTCGCTCAACTTCTTTCATCAGACCGAAGTCAACCAGGACCACTCGTCCATCGGGCGTCAGGATTAGATTTTCTGGCTTAATATCCCGGTGAATAACTGGGGTGGGCAGCGTGTGCAGATAGTGCAGTGAATCCAATACCTGGAGCGTCCAGCCGATCACTCTGCTTTCATCCAGTATCTGATGCTGACGCTGGGTGCGCTGGCTGATCTGCATCAGGGTGCATCCGGCGATAAATTCCATTACCAAATATTCATTATGGTGGCTGGGGAACTGGTCGTAGATTTGGGGTATGTTGGGATGGTCCAGGGTTTGGAGGACAGACATCTCGCGCAGGAGCTGGGTTTGCACCTGCTGGCGGGTATCCGGGTCTTCACAAAACATTGGATCAAGGCAGGCTTCTTTGATCGCTACCGGAATCTGGTCGCTTTGGCGCGTGGCCTGGTAGATCGCGCCCATCCCGCCTCGGGCGATTTCGCCCTCAATCAGGTATTGCCCGCTTTTCCCGCTCAGAACATCCCCAACCTGTATCTGCGCCATTCAGTGTCTCCAGACCTGGCTAGATATAAAAACCAAAACCTCCACGGCATTTTACCATGGAGGCCTCGGTCGGCGTGGTGGGCGCGGAGGGGCTCGAACCCACGAACCTCACGGATGTGAACCGTGCGCTCTGACCAACTGAGCTACGCGCCCTTTTAGCGGTCGAAATTATACCCGAAGAATAAGAGGATTGCAAGCGCTACCTGCGAGATTTGAAAATCTATGGTAAAACAATAAATAAACCATCTTGCCATTCTTGTTCTTCATTAGAGTTTATACGACAAGTTATGAATCTGAAAAAAGCTGCTGCAACTCGGGCATTAGAAGCTGTATCCAGCGGAATGAGCCTGGGTTTAGGTACGGGATCTACCAGCGCAATCTTTGTGGATTTATTGGGTGAAGCAATCCAATCCGGACGCTTGACGGGAATACGGGCTGTACCCACCTCGAATGCCACAGCTAAACATGCGCAACGTCGGGGCATCCCTCTGGTGTCTCTGCAGGATCAGCCAGAGTTGGATCTGGCGGTGGACAGCGCTGACGAGGTAGACCCTGATCTGAACCTGATCAAAGGCCTTGGCAAAGCCTTGTTGCGAGAAAAAATTGTTGAAGTTCATGCTCGGAAGCTGTTGATCATTGTAGATGATTCTAAACTTGTAACCCAATTAGGCTTGCGCGGACCGCTGCCAGTGGAAATTGTGCCTTTTGAGGCTGAGGCGCATGTGCGCTGGCTGAATACGCTTGGCTGCCGGGCAGAAATATGGCGCGATGAAAATAACCGTCCCTGGGTTACCGACAATCACAATTTTATAGCACGCTGTTGGTTTGCTCAGGGCATCTTGGATGTTTATGCCCTCGCACGCCAGTTAGAAAGTCGCCCTGGAATTGTGGAACATGGTCTATTTCTGGACATGGCTCAAGAGGTGATAGTGGCTAGTGTGGATCAAATTACGTTATTGGAGCGAACATATTGAACATTGAGATAGCGGCATCGATTCTTTCGGCAGATTTTGGTCATCTGGCCGATCAAGTCCTGGAAGCAGTCCAGGCGGGTGTAGACCGTATCCATGTGGATGTGATGGACGGACATTTTGTACCAAACCTGACCATTGGGCCACTGGTCGTGGAATCCTTGCGCGGGATCACACACCAGGTGCAAATACCTTTAGATGTCCATTTGATGATCGAGCGTCCAGAATTGCTTATCCCAGCATTTGCGCAAGCAGGGGCTGATTACCTGACCGTGCATGTTGAAACCTGTCCACATTTACACCGCACAATTCAGATGATCCGTGAGCTGGGGGTAGTGCCTGGTGTGACCTTAAATCCTGCAACTCCATTGAGCAGCCTGGAAGAGATCTTGCCTGAAGTAGAGCAGGTGTTGATCATGAGCGTTAACCCTGGCTTTGGCGGACAGGCATATATTCCGGCCAGCACCAGCAGGATTAATCGCCTGCGCCGGATGCTGAACGAGCGTGGACTGGAAAGGGTAGCCATCGAAGTAGATGGTGGTATCAAAGCGGATAATGCATATCAGGTCGTGGCTGCTGGTGCTAATATCCTGGTAGTCGGATCCGGAATATATAATTCAACATCCAGCGTAGAAGATAATGTGGCAGCCCTGCAGCGGGCAATTGCTGCACCGGATTGACAGTTGCTGAGATGAACGCCAGCGCCGGGCTGCCCGTGTCGGGCTGCCCGTGCCGGGCTTGACCCGCTTGCAGTGGTAAGTTATAATTTACACAAGTTAATTAAATAACCTTCGGGGCAGGGTGAGAGCTCCTGTAGCGTTTTGCGCAGGGAAAGCTCAATTCCCGATCGGTGGTATAGCCCACGAGCAGCACACTCCTGAGGTGCGTTGCATGATCCGGTGAGACTCCGGAGCCGACGGTATAGTCCGGATGAAAGAAGGTTGCACATCCAGATCAGGCGTCTGCCTGGAACACTTGGTTCCAGGTGTGTGGGCGCATATGTGGCTTAATTATGCTGCAAAAACTGGATTGTCTGGCACCTGCCCCATGGTTTAGCAAAAACCAGGCAGGTGTTTTTGATTAAGATGATGGATCGTCTGATGGATAAAAAAGAATTGTCACCTGTTCGTCCGCAAAATTGGACGAATGTAATATTGGTTCCCATCTCTATTGGTTTAGCAATCAGTTTGTGGTGGCTGATCACGAAGGTCGGATCTTTTCCTGCCTTTATCCTACCATCTCCAATCCTGGTCTGGCAACGCTTTATCCAGCTCATCCAGGATGGTAGCCTGTTCCGTCACGCACTGATCACCCTTAGTGAAATACTTGCTGGGCTTGCCATCGGTGTGATTTTTGCTTCGGCGCTGGGCTACTTGCTGGCAAAGTCTCCCACGGTGGAGCGACTGCTGGCTCCTTACATTATTGCTTCCCAATCTATACCAACCATTGCCATTGCACCCTTGCTGATAATATGGTTCCCGGCGGGGCTGCTTGCAAAAGTACTGATTTGTGCCCTGACCGTGTTCTTCCCGGTGTTGGTCAATACTGTAGTTGGTTTGCGTTCTGTGCCGGATGATCTACGTGATTTAATGCGCTCCTTACAAGCTAACCGCTGGCAGACTTTCACAAAACTGGAGATACCCGCTTCTATGCCAGTATTTCTGGGCGGGCTGCGCGTTGGCGCGACTCTTTCAGTGATTGGAGCGGTGATTGGAGAATTTATAGGTTCGGATCGCGGCCTGGGTTTTCTAATTAACCGTGGGCGTGGCCAATATGATACTGCACTGGTGTTTGTAGCGGTATTTACTCTGGTGGCACTGGCTCTATTTTTGTATAGTTCAGTGGCGTATATGGAACAGCGTATATTGGCCTGGCGCCAAAAACCTGAGCAAACGCTGGTTTCTGCTCAATAAATCACTGCGGAGGTAATAAATCAATGATTAAAAAGCATTACATCTTATTCTTACTGATCGTGAGTATGTTGGTTGCATGCGCCGCCCCGGTTAGTAGCCCTACCGGTGTAACCAGCACGAACAGCAGTCCTGATACACCGCAAGCGACGGAGGAATTACAAAAGGTCCGCTTGCCGATGGGTTTCATCCCCAATGTGCAGTATGCGCCTTTTTATGTAGCTGTGGACAAGGGTTATTTCGCAGAGGCTGGCCTGGAAATCCAATTTGATTACAGCACCGAGACGGATGGCATGGCTTTAGTTGGAGCGGGAGAATTATCTTTTTCTGTAGCATCGGGCGAACAGGTTTTACTGGCGCGCGCCCAGGGACTGCCGGTGGTGTATGTGATGACCTGGTGGCATGCGTATCCGGTGGCGGTGAGCGCTAAAAAAGCCGTCGGATTGAGCACTCCAGCAGACCTGGCAGGTAAAAAGATCGGATTACCGGGGCTTTATGGAGCCAGTTATATTGGTCTGCGGGCGCTGCTTCAGGCAGGCGGTTTGAAAGAAGAAGATGTTACGCTGGATTCTATCGGTTATAACCAGGTTGAGGCGCTTGCTGTGGACCAGGAAGATGCTGTGGTTGTTTATGCCAATAATGAGCCAATTCAATTTGCGGCTCAGGGATACGAAGTTGATACGCTGCGCGTAGCGGATTATGTGGCCTTGGCATCGAACGGCCTGATAACTAACGAAGCCACGATCCAGGACAATCCTGAATTGGTGAAAAAGATAATCGTTGCGATCCTGCGAGGTGTATCGGATACACTGGCGAACCCAGATGAAGCATTCGAGATCAGTAAAAAATATGTCGAGGGCCTGGATGCCAACGCTTCGATCCAACGCCAGGTGCTGCAGGCTACGCTTGAGTTCTGGAAAGCAGAGCGCCTGGGTTATTCCCAGCCTGATGCATGGGAAAATATGCAGGAGGTACTACTCGAAATGGGGTTATTGAATGACCAACTGGACCTCTCACAAGTATTCACCAACAAGTTTATCGGGGAATGATGCCTCTACAGACACACCAAGACGATACTCAACCAATCCTGGTTGTTGATAACCTGAGCGCGACCTTTTATAATAATAACGGTGGCTTGCAAGCGCTCGATCGGGTTTCTTTTAAGGTCTACCCGCGCCAGTTTGTGTGTCTATTAGGTCCTTCGGGTAGCGGAAAGAGCACGCTCATTCGCCTTCTAGCAGGCCTGTTGCCTGTTACGCATGGGCAGATACAATATCAGGGCCAGGCACTCCATCAACCCAATCGCGATGTAGGGGTTGTATTTCAAAAAATAAACTTGATGCCCTGGCGCACGGTATTAGAAAACATACTTCTGCCGTTGGAAATTGAGGGTATGGCGCCTGCCCAAGCCAATGCAAAAGCCCAGACCATGATCGATCTGGTAGGCTTGCAGGGATTTGAAAGTAGCCTGCCGCGTGATCTTTCGGGCGGCATGGCGCAACGTGTAGCGATCGCCCGTGCTCTGGTACATGATCCAGAGGTTCTCCTCATGGATGAGCCATTTGGCGCCCTGGATGCTCTTACCAGGGAGCGCATGGGAGCAGAGTTATTGCGTATCTGGCAGGCGCGTCAAAAAACGGTTATCATGGTGACACACAGTATATCCGAGGCTTTGTTCTTGGCGGATCGCGTGCTGGTGCTCAGTCACCGTCCTGGGCGGTTGATGCTGGATCTTGAGGTACAGTTACCGCGGCCCAGAGAAGAACAAATGCGTTATACACCACTATTTGGTGCTCTGGCCCAACAACTACGCTTAGCTATCGGGACAACCTGATTTGAGGAGATTCGTCATGATTCGCAAACTATTGCTTCTGCTCATCTTGTTGGGTTTCACCATGCCAGCGGCTGCGCAACAGGCGATCACGTTCAGCACAGTCGAGGTTGATCTCTGGCCTGAATTCGATCAACCTGAAATGCTGGTGATTTATCACCTTACTCTGTCCTCTGAAGTATCTTTGCCGGCAAATGTGACCATTCAGATTCCCACCCATGTGGGTGAGCCACATGCAGTTGCTGTCCGCCAGGCAGATGGGGCACTTTTTACCGTGCAATTTCAGCGCACAGTCCGCGATCAATGGGCAGATATCAGTCTCACCGCCACAACCCCGGATATTCAATTGGAATACTACGATCCGAATCTTCAGAAAGATGGCAATCTGCGGACTTTTACTTTTCAGTGGCCAGGAAATTCCCAGGTTGACTCGTTGCTGATCAATGTGCAGCAACCTTTCAGCGCCACGAATGTGCAAATTGATCCTGCCCTTGGAGCCGGCATCCTGCGGTCGGATGGCTTGACCTATTACTCAGGTGATGTAATTTCCTACCTTGGAAGTTCAGTCTTTGAACTCAAAATTTCATATGAAAAATCAAATGATGATTTAAGTGTAATGGATATACAGGTCCAACCCAGTTCGCCTATTGATGAGACCATCACTGGTCAAAGCGAGCCAGTGCAAACTTATTTACCCTGGCTTCTGGGTGGCCTGGGAGTGTTGCTCATTGTGGGGGGAGGCGTTTGGTACTGGCAATCCGGTCGGCGTCAACCTGCGAAATCAAAGCCTCGTGAACGGCGTAGAGCAGATGCGGCGGCTTCACAACCTGTCCTGGATGAGACCAACCAGATTTATTGCCATCAATGTGGCAAGCGTGCGGGAGCAGGAGATCGCTTTTGTCGGGTGTGTGGAACACGCTTACGATCGGATGCATAAACCGAGCTGAAATTAGGCGAGATTAAAAACGAACCGGGCACAATGCTGTGTCCGGTTCGTTTTTTTAGGAAAAGCCGGTTATGGAGCAGGTGTAGCTACAGGTGGGCGGGTTAGTCCAGAGACTGCGCCGCCGCCTCCGATATCCTGCAAGCTGTCGTACAGGACTTGCATGGAATAATCGGCGTTGTGGGCATAAGCGCCTGGATCTTTGGCGATCCACAGGAAGTTGTAGACAGCCCGCAACATGCGCGGAGTCCAGGTGCTGTAACCGTTGGTACGCACCATCTCATCTGCATCCGCCACACCATCTGCGTTGGTGTCAACGAAGAAGTATGGATATGCAGTACCATTATATACGATGGGCGTTCCAACTGTATCGGCAGCATAGGTTTGGATGGCTGCATAGAGCGCTTCTTCAAGTGTAGCGATTTCGTTAGCTACACCTTCAGTGGTATCACCATCTCCGTCATAATCGACCGGGGCGGCTGCATCCATGCGGATATTCTGCAAGTCTTCTGCTGTGCTCACACCGGTATGGCACCCAGCGCATGCAACCAGGTTATTTTCCAGTGCATGGGCGTTGTGGCAGTTGATACAGGTGCTGAAGCCGTTGGCGTGCAGGTTCTGCCCATTATATTCTTTGCCTGCGTATTCGTATGCGCCGCTGGCTTCACTACCAAAGAGCGTACCGGCAGCGGCAAAGTAATGGGGATTACGTACGTTGAGACCTTCGGTGACTGCATCATCGCCGGTTGCACCGCTGCGCGCAATGGCTGCATTCACGCTGACAACCGATTCGCGGCCCTGGTGACAATTCAAGCAGATATTTGAATTGTCTGTCTCGCCAAAGCTTACGCTCTTGCCGCTGGGCAGCTGGACGCTTTCCACCGTATACAGAGTGTAATCCGCCAGACTGTTGTGGCAAGTGCTGCAGTTCAAGCCATTGGCAACATGGGTCGAGATATTGACCCCTTCTTCCAGGTACAGCGGTAGTCCAGTCGCTGAGTGGCATTTCGCACAGCCCGCTTCGACTTCGCCATCTTCATCCCAGTGGCGGAAGGCTTCTTCTGAGCCTGCGAAGTGGCCGTGGTCGATGCGAGCGGCGGTCGATAGATCGACAGGCGTGCTCAGCACACTATTTAGATCTTCGATTGAGTCGTACACCAATTGGATGATGTACTTACCGCCGTGAGCATATGCTCCGGGGTCTTTGCTGGCAGTTTGGAAATTGTAAGCTGCTTTTAGAAGGCGACCAGTCCAGGCATTGTAAGCATTGTCTGAATTGAGTTCGTCTTCATCAACTGTTCCATTTGCATTGCCATCGATAAAGAAGTAGGGGTGGGAGCTGGAGTCGTAGGCAATCGCTGTGCCTGCTTTTTCAGTGCCGTAGGCTTGAATAGCCTGGTAAAGCATGGCTTTCAGACCATCTACCTCTGCTGCAATGCCTTCAGTGAGATCACCATCCCCGTCATAATCCACCTGGGAGCCTTGCATACGGATCGCGCGCACATCTTCCACACTGGCTACGCCGGTATGGCAGGTAGCACAGGCGTCAACCTTCAATTCCAGGGTGTGAGAATTGTGGCAGCCGATGCAGGTATCATAACCTTCGACATGGTCATTCTTGAAATCATAGGTTTTACCGGCATATTCGTAACCACCCTTGGTCTGGGTTCCGTAGAGAGTGCTCGCTGCGGCAAAGTAATGGATATTGATAAAACGCAGCTCTGCATTGGGGGTGTCCAGATCTTCGGTCATCCCATTTTCTTCCAGGGCAGCATTTACCTGGACGGAAGATGCGCGACCCTGGTGGCACTCCATACAGCGTGCTTCGGCGCCCAACCCGGTGACTTCAACACCGGAGGGGAAGACCACACTGGTCTTGGTAGCAGTCGCAGCGTTGTGGCAGGCAACACATTCGACTACTGTCCCGATTGGGCTGGCTACGTCAACCGCCCCGGCAGCGCTACCATCTGCACCAACAAAGTCCAGATATCCCGGCGTGCTGTGGCATTTGGCGCAGCTAGCCGGTACTTCAGCCGGATCATCCTCGTTCCAGTGGATGAAGGCTTCAGACTCAGCATCAGCATGGGGGGAATTGGCCCACTCATCCTGGAATGGAACATCCTTGACGATCGGGTCTGGGCAGGTGGGGCATTCTGGGATTGGTGGGCATGTAGGGCAGGGCACTGCGGTTGGAGCTTCAGTTACCACTGCTGTAGGGGCTGGTGTGCTACATGCCGCCAGCAGGATGCTCAACAAAAGGAGCAAGGCTCCGACGAACAATGTTTTTTTCATAGTTATCTCTCCTCAGTTCAGTAACGGTTTTTTTACGGGGCGCTCGGTTTGCTATGCTGGATAGCACCTCCTCAAAAATGGATTGGGTATATTTACCCATTTTAATGCGCCTATTATCCGATTTGAATAATAATGATAGGTATTATACCCCAATCATGAGTATAAGATAAGTGAAAACTTTCTCGATTGTCAGGCAGTTTTCTCAGAGTATATATGTTTTGTGCTTTGGATGAGTTTCAATACAATGACACTCTTAGTCCCTGTTTTTTTGAATCCAAGAAGTATGTGATAATTCAATTATGCTGACTATTCGATTATTCGGAGCTCCAGAGGTCTTGCAAGACGGCAAGGTTGTCAACATCAACCGCCGGAAAAGTCACGCGTTATTATAATATCTGGCAGTGCATGTGCAGCCTGTGCAACGCGCTCACCGGTTGGAGATGTTCTGGATAGACCTGCCGCGCCTAAAAGCTTTGCAATAGCAACGCACAACCCTTTACGGCCTACGGCGCGCCTTGGGCGAGGCTGTGCAGATTGAAGTTGATCAAATCCAACTGTATCCCGATGTGGATGTAGATGCTCGGCGCTTTCAAAGCCAGCTCGTCTCTTTACAGTTGGACACTCAGGAGCTGGTAAATCTGGTAGATATCTACTTTGTTGTATAGACCATCGCAGCGGACATTATGCCTGCTACGATGGTCTATTTCGCGCTACAATATCAGGGCTTACGCACCCGGTTGGAAAACTTGCTATGCAGGGTTTACTCGATGGAATCCATGTTGAATGAGCATCCACATGAGCATCAGCCTATTCTGAGTTCTGGTGCAAACCTGGATGCTGCACAGAACGCTGTGATCATGCTCCACGGAAGAGGCAGTTCTGCCGTCAGCATCTTGTCCCTGGCTGATGAGTTGGATGTGCCGGATGTAGCTTATCTCGCTCCCCAGGCAGCAGGTCATAGCTGGTACCCATACCGGTTTATTGAAGCCACCTCCCGCAATGAACCCTGGCTATCATCTGCGTTGCGTCTGGTTGATAGGGCTGTCGAGCAAGCACACCAGGTAGGTTTCCGCTATGATGAAATTGTGTTGCTGGGTTTTTCCCAGGGTGCTTGCCTGGCACTTGAATATGCAGCCAGGAATGCTCAGCGTTGGGGAGGTGTGGTTGCTTTGAGTGGCGGTTTGATTGGTGCAGATCATGAACCACGCGCTGATCAAGGAAATCTGCTTGGCACCCCCGTGTTCTTGGGGTGCAGTGATATGGATATGCATATTCCATCAGCACGTGTGCATAGCAGCGCAGAAATTATGCGTGCACTGGGCGGTGCGGTGAAAGTGAGTCTTTATCCGGGTATGGGACACACGATCAATCGGGATGAGCTCGGCTGGATTCAGGATTTACTGTTACAACTTAACGCATAGAGGTAATTTTGCACACAAACATACCTGAATCCCAAACAGATTTTAGGCGAAAATGGCATGTAATGGCGACTGTCTCCATGGGTACATTTCTGGGGACGATTGATAGCAGTATTGTGAATATTGCATTGCCAACTTTGGTCAAGGAATATGCCACCAACTTTTCAACGGTACAGTGGGTCGTGCTGATCTATTTGTTAACGGTTACGACCTTGATGTTGAGTGTCGGGCGATTGGCTGACATGATTGGCAAGAAGTATATCTATCTGGCTGGTTTTGGCATTTTTACGCTTGGCTCAGCGCTGTGTGGATTGGCGCCCGGTATTTATTGGTTAATCGGTTTTCGAGTACTCCAGGCTATTGGCGCAGTCATGGTTGTTGCATTAGGTATGGCAATTGTCACCGAAGCATTTCCTGTTCAGGAGCGTGGCAAAGCGCTGGGAATCAACGGGGCAGTTGTCTCGCTGGGAATCGTCCTGGGTCCGACTCTGGGTGGGATCATTATCCAATCTTTGTCCTGGCATTGGATCTTTTTTGTGAATTTGCCGGTTGGTCTGATTGGGATGTGGATGGTATGGCGCAATGTGCCTGCCACACAACCGGTAGGTGGTCAGCATTTTGATTTTGGAGGAGCCCTGACCCTGTTTGTAAGCATGCTGGCGTTTTTACTCGCACTGACAGCCGGGCAGAATTATGGTTTTGGTGATTGGCGGGTGGCTAGCCTCTTCGTAATCTGGGCCGTTTTCCTGGCTCTATTCGGGCGGATTGAAATCCATGCCAACCAACCGATGATTGACCTGAGTCTTTTTCGAAATGTGTTGTTCCGAATTAATTTAATTACCGGTTTTCTCGCGTTCATTGTCATTGCCGGGACGACCCTGATCATGCCTTTTTACCTGGAAAATATTCTAGGCTATCCTACCAGTCAGGCAGGTTTGTTGTTGGGGGTTCTGCCCGTCGCCCTGGGGCTAACTGCGCCAGTTTCAGGTGTGCTGTCAGACCGGCATGGCACTCGTTTAATTACGATGGTCGGCTTAATGATTTTAGTGATTGGTTATCTGGCAATGAGCACGCTGACTCAGACCTCAACTACCCTGGAGTTTGCGCTGCGTATCTTGCCGATCGGCCTGGGTATGGGGATTTTTCAATCCCCCAATAACAGCGCTATCATGGGCTCTGCACCGCGCGAGCGCCTGGGAGTCGTCTCCGGAATGCTGGCGATTTCCCGCACTCTGGGCCAGACTACCGGGATTGCGATTTTAGGAGCGATTTGGGCGGCGCGCGTATTTACAAGCGCCGGAGGAGTGGTCTCGGGCGGGGCGACTGCTGCTCCACCTGCATCTCAGGTTGCAGGTTTGCAGGAGACGTTCCAGATCATGGTGGGAATGATTGCCGTGGCAATGGCATTAGGGGTGTGGGCGTTTTTAACCGAGCGGCGCAAACAGGCTTTAAAGATCGTGGCGACTGATTTGCCTTAGTTACTCTCCTTTCAAGAACCTACCGAAGATATGTTGAATAACAAAACAGAGCTGCCAAATCGAACTAGCAGCCCTGTTTCGTTTGATGTTGTTTCGCAGGTTGCTTATTCTCCGGCGCGACGTCCCAGCTCACGATCGAACATGATCAGTGCGCTGCCTTTGTCACCAACCATGCGCAAGGTTTCCAGAAGATCAGTTGCGTTCTTTTCTTCTTCAACCTGTTCGTCAATAAACCAGTTCAAGAATGTTTGGCTGGCATAATCCTTGTCTTCGACGGCTGCCGCATAGATCGCCTCGATCAGACCAGTGACCTTCTTCTCGTGTTCGAGGGTTTGCTTGAACACTTCACGTAACGATTCAAATTCAGCAGGTGGCTGGTCAATCGCTTGCAGAAGCACCCTGCCACCCCGCTCGTAGATGAAATCGTAGAATTTCATAGCGTGTTCTTGTTCTTCAGCAGCCTGCACGCGCATCCAATGTGCGAACCCAGGCAGGCTTTCGCCCTCAAAATAAGCAGACATAGACAGGTATAGATATGCAGAATATAGCTCATGCTTAATCTGCTCGTTCATGAGTTCCATCACACGTTTGCTATACATAATTTTCATCTCCTTGTGAAAGTGGGTTTGCTCGCTGAGTTTGTGTAGCAGTTTTCTGACGGTGTGCCTGATAGTAAATAAAGTCGTGAAGGTGTTGATTGATAATCCGGAAATCGGACTGAACGTCTGACTCTCAGGGTGTTTATTGTGATCAACTACATTACTATTTTATATCTATTTTGTCTAGGTTTTAGAGATAAAGAAATTAAAATCAGCTTCAATCAGTCGATTTCTAGGCTGGTGGTAGAATTATCACTCAGGGGAAGTGGATTTTCATCATTCTCTACGGGAGCCCAACATGCCACACATTCAGTCCAATCCTACCCATCCTGTCTTTCACATATTATCTGAAGAACAAGTGCAAGCCATTCATCAGGCTAGTTTGCAAATCCTGGAGCAAACTGGAATTGATCTGAAGGACCCACAAGCACAGGATTTATTGCTTGCCAACGGGGCGCGTCTGGGAGCGCGCGGGCGGGTACATATACCAGCTCACCTTGTCCAGGATGCCTTAAATTCGGCTCCTGGTCGCATATCTTTGCACGATCGTCTAGGAAACCTGACGATGCCCCTGGTTTTGGGGAATGTATTTTTTGGCCCAGGTTCAGATACGATCTACACCATAGATGTAGAAACTGGCGAACGGCGGCATGCTCTGGGAGCTGATATTCGCCAGATTTCCCGCCTGTGCGACGCCTTGCCAAATATTTCGTTTGTAATGTCGATGGGTACTCCCTGGGATGCTCCTCGGGCTGACACCTACTTGCATTGCTTTATCGAAATGTTGCGCGGAACGAAAAAACCCCTGGTATTCACTGCCATGGACCTCCGTGATTTGGAACATATATGGCGTATTGCTGTCCAGGTAGCAGGAAGTGAAGATGCTCTGCGCCAAAAACCTTTCATACTCAACTATTCTGAACCCATTTCGCCGCTGCTGTTTGCCCCCGATCCCGTCCAAAAGCTGATGTTCTGCGCCGAAAAAGGCATCCCGGTCACTTTCCCGCCTTCACCAAACCTGGGCGGCGGCGGTCCGGTAACCCTGGCTGGTTCCTTGGCTTTGGCGAATGCTGAAATCCTGGCTGGATTGGTGATCCATCAATTGACAGCGCGCGGCGCGCCATTTCTTTATGGGGCTAATAATGCTGCCATGGACATGCGCACGATGGTGGTTTGCTATGGTTCGCCAGAATGGAGCATGGGTAATGCTGCGCTAACCGATATGGCGCGCAAATATGGTTTGCCGGTATGGGGGTATGGCGGCGCGTCTGACTCCAAGGTGGTGGATGCCCAGGCAGGGCTGGAAGCAATGCTCTCGATTTATTCGGCCTACCTGTCACGCGCTACTCTAGTGCATGATGTAGGTTATATCGAAGCTGGTCTAACTTCCTCCATGGAAATGATTGTCATCGTCGATGAAATTATTGACATGGTTCGCCATATCATGGACGGCATCACCGTGGATGCGAATACCCTGGCGCTGGAGGCAATCGACCGTGCCATGCCAGGTGGGGGCTTCCTGGCTGATGAGCACACATTACAAAACTACCGTACTGCTTTATTCACGCCGCGGCTTATCGATCGACAGCGTTTCGACCGTTGGGAGAAAGCGGGTAGCCGGGATCTCTATCAGCGCGCAAACCAATATGTTCGAGACATCCTGTCCAAACATTCTGTTGCACCATTAGAGCAAGGCGTCGAAGCTGAAATTGAAAAAATCTTGCAAGAGCGGGCTCAATCCTGATCACGGGCTATAACAAACCACTTAAAAAAGAGCGGGATTATTCTCGATATCAAATCAGAATAATCCCGCTTTCTATTCAGTGGGGGTGTTAACGAGCTGTGTTTTGCTGGATCAAGGGTAAATAAATAACCGGCGAGATCAGCTCTTCGAAAAATGCCACGATCTTTTGGGTGGGATATTCCTCGATATAGCGCAAAGCGCCCATTTCACTGTTATGGTCATAGTCTTCCAGATAAACGACCTCAACAGGTAGACGTTGTGTGCGCATGGTCTCAGCCAGCTGTAGCGTGTGCTCATTGAAATAAAGTAGATCATGCTCTGCATGCAAGAGCATAACCGGGGGTAACCATTCGACGCTTAAAACTTGAGTCTGGGGCGATGCATCTGCTAATTCAGCATTGTCCAGCGGCAGGCCGAAGGTCGGCGCCAAAACGTATGTATAGCTACTCTTAAATGCACTATCATCCAAGTCGTAAGGACCGCTTAAGGCTGCCATTCCGCGCAACCCATCCCTCAGATCAACATAATTGGGGTGAGTTCCCATCAGCATAAGTAGGTGCGCACCCGCGGAGTAGCCCACGCCAAAGATCTGGTTGGGATCACCACCGTGTCCACTGATCCAATCATTCGTCCAGGCAAAAGCCGAGGCAACATCCTGGATATTGTCCGGGTATTCCGCAGCCTTGGTGCGCTGGGATAAGTTTTCGGGCAGGTTACAGGTCGTGCGATCCGGGCAATATTGGTCAGCTATAAAGGCTTCATCCGAAGTGAGCCGGTAATCAATCACCACGGTAATCCAACCCATCTGACCGGTGAAAGACCAGGAGACCGCCTGGAACCTATCCTTGTATCCATCTGTCCAGCCGCCGCCATGCACAAAAAAGATCACGGGACGATCCTCCAGCAAAGTAGATCCATCGGCAGGGCGGTAAATATTCAGGGTGTGCATATCATAGCTTTCGATCGGGTTGGTGTCGCCGCTGCGTAGATCGGTGATCAGAAAGGGATCTGCATAAGCAAAGCTTTGTGTGTAAATGTCGTAGTTGGTAGTTATTGTTATGGGGACTTCGATAATTGTTCCCCAATCTTCTGGACGCAGGGGTTGGGCCAGGCTTACTCGATGCGCGCACACGGCAATCAGGGCCAGCAGAACTGTTGCCAGCCATCGGATGGCTAGTGGGTGTGAAGATATTCGATTGATTTTACTTCCTGCAAGTAGCAAAATAAACCTCAGGGTTGGGCGCGCGATTTTCCTGCGCGCCAGGATTGCTTCTTTTCCTGAATATCTGGTCGCGGTTGTTTGGCAGAATGGCGCAGACCGCTTACTTGCCGCCGAATTGCGGGGATGCGCAGCAGCAAGAGCACACCTACGAGCAGACCAAAAGCCAGCGGTTGTAGGATATCACCCTGCAGGCGCAAGAGATTGCCCTTCTGTGACCAGGCAAAATGAAGCACGACCAGCGGTGCAGCGAGATAGATGAGTTTGTGGAGGCGTTTCCAGTTTTTACCCAGTCGCTTCATCCACCACTGGAACGAGGTAACAGCCAGAGCAATCAGGATTAACAATGCCGTTGCACCAATCAGGATGAAAGGTTTTTCGAGGATTGCTTCTGGCAGAAGCTCTAAATCGAAGCCGTAATCCAGCCCAGCAAAGGTCAGGAAATGGCCGAAGGCATATAGAAAGGCATATAGACCCAGAGGACGGCGAATTTTTAACGCAAAGCGCCAGCCAAACAATGTATTGGCAGGTGTGCAAGCCAGAGAAAGCACTAATAGAATCAGGGCAAAATAACCACTGCGCTTGGTTAGCTCCTGGATCGGATTCACCGTCAGATTGTCGCTCAGGTAGGCGACGACAAGATAGACAGCAGGTAACCAGGCTGAAACATGCGTAATGATTTGCAGCCAGGTATATCTGCCTCCAAGGATGTGGAACTGCTTTTGCATGGGTTAGTAATGGACGCTCAGGTCCATATCCTTATATAGATCAGCGACTTCCTCAGCATACCCGTTGAATAGCAAAGTTGGCCGCCGTCCACCTTCTCCAATGCGCCGCTCGCTAGCCTGAGACCAGCGGGGATGATCTACATCCGGGTTTACATTGGCATAAAAGCCATACTCATTTGGGGCGATATCTGACCACAATGTGCCTGGCTCTTCTTTCACTAACTCAATCTTGATGATGTTTTTGATGCTCTTGAAACCATACTTCCATGGCACAGCCAGTCGTAAGGGCATCCCATTCTGGGCAGGTAGTTCACGGCCGTAAAGACCTGTGACCAGCAGGGCCAGGTCGTGCATGGCTTCATCCATGCGCAGTCCTTCCTGATAAGGCCAGGGGAACATGCGCGACTTCTGACCAGGCATCTGTTCTGGATCGAATACGGTCTCGAAACGCACGTATTTGGCATTTCCCATGGGTTCAACTGCGTTAATCAAGGCTGCCAGCGAGAATCCAGTCCAAGGTATGACCATCGACCAGCCTTCAACACAGCGCAGGCGATAGATGCGTTCTTCCTGGGTAAATTGTTTTAACAGGTCTTCCAGGCTAAATGTCTGAGGTTTGTGGGCCAGACCACCAACTTCTACTGTCCAATTGGTTGCACTCTCACTGCTGCGTGGTTGATAATTCTCTGCCAATGAAGCTACGCCACCTTTATCGGTGGTGAACTCGTAATAATTGTTGTAAGTTGTGATCTGTTCGTAAGTGTTCGCTGGATCACTGGATTCATCGGCGAGACCAGGTACTGTCTGAAATTCAGGTGGAATCGCCACTTCTTCGTCTGGGTTTACGCCGGGTGCACAGGCAGCCAGTAACGCTCCGGCGCTGAGCATCCCAATGCCCTTCATGAAATCCCGTCGCGAGAAGTAAATATGCTCCGGAGTAATCTCGGATGAAGGTATAGGTTGTAGTTTGTAAATTTTGCGGTTCACGACTATCTCCTTGGCGGTCTAACGATAATTATTTAAGAGTTATGCAGTGCAGGAGAAACTTCCCTGACCATGCGCGCAATTGCTAATGAGAATAAAAAGATTGATAATGTTTAGATTGTAAAAGATAAATCTTTCAAAAACATTACAGGAAGCTAAAGGCTTGATGAATTTACGGGCTAGAATCACTCGTCGGGCGGTTTCGGATTGAGAAGATGAAGCGAGTTTCCTGTTCAGGCCGACTTTCTACCCTGATCTGACCTCCATGAGCTGCGATGATGCCGCGCGCAATGGCTAATCCCAGGCCGGCTCCACCGGTTGACCGGCTGCGCGATTTTTCGCTGCGCGTAAATTGCTCAAACAGGAATGGAAGATCATGAGGTGAGATCCCCGATCCATTATCCTGTACGATAACTTCGACCTCATCCGCCCGTCGGTTGGCAATTATCTGCACGGTTCCACCTGGCGGAGTGTAATTCAGGGCATTACTGACCAGATTGTTCAAAACTCGCCCGATGCGTAATGTGTCCATCCAGACTGGGTCCAGGCCAGGTTCAGCACTGCCCAGGAGATTTATCTCCTGGCGAGCCGCGAGATGTGAAAAACTCTCTAAAGTGTCCGAGATTAAGTCCGCAAGTGAGCTGTCCTCCCGGTTTAATTTAAGCCCGCCGGCATCGATCTGAGCCATCTCAAACAGGTCGTCGATCAACACCGATAGGGCGTGGATGTCCCGGCGAGCAGTACCCAGGTAGCGTTGTACCGTCTCAGGGTCTTCAATAACCCCGTCGGCCAGGGCTTCAACAATGGCGCGCACAGAAGCCAGAGGGGTTTGGAGATCATGCCCCACCCATGCAATCAGGTCTCTGCGTAATGTATCTAACTGCCGTTGTTTTTCATCTGCAGCCTGTAAACGTTCAGCCATTTCGTTGAAAGTATTTCCCAGCGCAGCGATCTCATCTCGACCTGACGCAGGAGCACGCACCTGCAGGTTGCCCAAAGCCAGAGTGCGGGCGGTTTGATCCAGATTTTTTATTCGATCACTAAGGGCGCTGGTATAAAAAATCCCGAAAACTACTGCAATACCACCCGCAAACACCAGTAAAACGATTGCCAGATACAGATCGTGCAGGTTGGTGAACATCAGCCAGGCTGTCAATCCGACATTCAACAAGGTCAGTAAGCTGGAGAGCACATAGCCCCCTATTAATGTCCAGCGGATGGCAGGTGAGCGGTCCATCCATCCGAAGCGGTAAGCCAGGTAGCCAGAAATTACGGATATCACCGCGGTGATCAATAACAGCTCTGCCATCAGCCCCAGGTCGCTCATGGGAGGATTCATCAGGCTGTAGAAAAAGCCCAGGCTGATAGCCAGGATAAGCAAGACTCCAGCTATATAGCCTGATCCTGATCTGGGCGTCTTAATATCATTTTCCGGTGTCGATAAATGATCCATGATATCCCTATGGCTCAAACTTGTAGCCTACTCCCCAGACGGTTTGGATATATTGTGGATTGGCAGGATCGATTTCGATTTTTTGGCGCAACCGCCGCACATGAACGGTGACAGTCCCAGGATCAATATAATCTGAAAGCCCCCATACACTCTCTAAGAGCTGGTCGCGGGTAAATACTTGCCTTGGGTGGCGTGCCATATACCAGAGCATATCGAATTCTTTAGCTGTCAGGTTGATTTCCACATCTCGGACAGAAACCAGGCGTGTGGATGGATCAATACGAAGGTTGGCATACACCACGGGGGCTTCAGGGGCGCCAGGCGAGCTGGGGCGAGATCGCCGCAAAACCGCGCGTACCCGGCTGACCAGTTCCTGGGGGCTGAATGGTTTGATGACATAATCGTCGGCGCCCATCTCCAGGCCAGCGATGCGGTCGACTTCCTCGCGCCGCGCAGTTAGCATAATGATCGGTAAGTCGCTTCGTTGGCGTACCCAGCGCGTAAGTTCTAGACCATCTACCCCGGGGAGCATTAAATCTAAAACCATAAGGTCAGGGAATTGGCGTTCTAAGGCTTCGATTGCTGATTTCCCATCTGTCAAACTAACTACCAGGTATCCAGCCCGGCGCAGATACATACCAACCACCTCACCTATACTCGGTTCATCTTCAACGACATAAATCAAGGCTGAATTCATAAATGTTATCCGCTGGAAAATATACACGGGATCGCTTAACCGCAGGCGAAGAAATGATTACAAGTTGATTACAATCCACTCCGTTATCTGTGATGATGCAGAGGGTAAACGGATATCAATGGTTTACGATCACTATGCCAGGAAATTATTTGGATTGCTTACAGGATGTTTGAATAGAGGATACCATATTACTGAATTGCCAAAACCCTCTCAGCAGACTAAAATATCCAGGTATGTCACTGGTGATTTGATCGAAGGAGTAAGGTATGGCCCAAGCGAACTATCAGTTTCCACGCGGTTTTTTATGGGGATGCGCGACTGCCTCTCATCAGGTGGAAGGTCAGAACAAGAATAACAATTGGTGGGCCTGGGAGCAACGCCCAGGGCGGATCATGCACGGACAGAAATCGGGCCTGGCCTGTGATTGGTGGGGAGGCCGGTGGCGAGAAGATTTTGACCGCGCGGTTGAAACTCATCAAAATGCCCATCGCCTATCTGTTGAATGGAGCCGCATTCAGCCGGCGCCTGACCGTTGGGATGAAGCAGCGCTTGATAATTATCGAGAGATGCTTCAAGGCCTGGTGGAGCGCAATCTTACACCTATGGTCACTTTGCATCATTTCAGCGATCCGCTCTGGCTGAGCGAACGCGGAGGCTGGGAAGCCCCGGAAGTAGCGGATCTATTTAACCGCTATGTAGAAAAAACTGTCGAAGCGCTGGGGGAATATGTTAATTTGTGGGTTACCATTAATGAGCCAAATGTTTTGCTGGCCTCTGGTTACTTCATGGGCGTATTCCCCCCAGGAAAACAAGATTTTGGGCTGGCGCTTAAGGTTGCCGAAAATTTAACCCGCGCACATGCCATGGCTTATCAAACAATCCACCGTTTACAGGTACAGGCTCGCGTAGGTATCGCCTTAAATTACCGTAGTTTTACCCCGGCAAAGGCCTGGTCTCCACTGGATCGCTGGACGGCTGGCATGCAGGGATTGCTTTTTAATCAGATGTTTCCGGGTGCTTTCCAAACTGGACGGTTGCGATCCCCTGCCTGGTTCAAGCGCATCCCCCAGGCAAAAGGCACCCAGGATTTTCTGGGGATTAATTATTACTCTCGCGATTTAATTGCCTTCAATCTATTAAAACCAGGCGACCTGTTTGCACGCCGTTTCTATCCTGCAACAGACGAGCTAAGTTCTACGGGTTTTATCGCCAATGTGCCGGAGGGGATGTTTGAAGCGCTTAAGTGGGGGCAGAAGTTCAACTTGCCCATCCTGATCACTGAAAACGGTGTTGAAGATGCAGAGGATAAACTTCGTCCGCGTTACTTGATACAACATCTGCACCAGGTCTGGCGAGCAGTGAATTTTAATTTCCAGATCAAAGGCTACTTTCACTGGACTCTGGTGGATAATTTCGAATGGGAGCGGGGCTGGACGCAGCGCTTTGGACTGTGGGAGCTGGATGTGGATACACAAGCGCGGCGTAAGCGCCCTAGCGCTGATCTGTATGCGGAGATTTGCCGCGAGAATGCCATCTCCTCCGACATAGTAGCGCGTTACGCGCCTGAATTACTTGACCCCCTGTTTCCGGGATAAAAAATGAAAGCAAGTTCTGCTCTTTTCAGCCCTATATTGGTTTGCCGGCCAGCATTGGCACAAGATACCCCGGCAATGTTGGAGATCACTCGCACAATATGGGACGGGCAAGATTATGTGCCCTATGAATGGGATCGCTGGCTGCATGATGCTTCAGGCTGTCTAGCTGTCGCTGAGCTGAGCGGCCGGGTGGTTGGGCTGGTGCGATTGACCCAGTTTGGTGAACAAGATTGGTGGGAACAGGGCTTGCGGGTTCATCCTGATTTCCGAGGTCAGGGGATTGCCAGCCATCTTTATGAATATTTGTTAGCCACATGGCAGCGTATTGGCAGTGGAACCTTGCGCTTCACAACTACATCAGATCGAGCGCCTGTTCATCATCTGGCTGAACGAACAGGATTCGAGCACGTGGGGGAATTTACCGCATTTTTGGCGGAGGCGATCACGGATCAATCGCATCATTTCACCCGTATCACATTAGAACAGGCTGAAGGGGCTTTAACTTTTGCGCAACACAGTGCCTTGTGGGAGTGGCAGTATGGGCTGCTAACCTGGGGTTGGGAATGGACTACGCCAGAACTCAAATGGTTCCTGGAGGTCGTTGAAAAGGGGCATGCCTGGTGGTGGAAAAACAGGCAAAGTCTGGTTCTGGCCTATATTGATGAAGATGATGATGATCATGTCCAATCGCTGGCGGTTGAGTTGTTGGCTGGGCCTTTGGAGTTTGCTGTCGAGGTACTGTTGGATTTCCGTCGTCTGGCAGGGGCAGAGGGATATAAACAAGCCTTGTGGGTCGCCTCATTGAGAGATGAACTGGCGCCTGTCCTGAAGCAGGCCGGATATATTCGTAGCTGGGATAATTCAGTTTATCTGTATGCCAGGAAACATGCTCGATAGCAGAATGGCTATGGTATAATCCTGCACGCCTGCGGGGAGTAAACCGCCTGGCAAGTACTCGGAGAGGTCGCGTAGTCTGGCCTAGCGCGCACGCCTGGAGAGCGTGTTTCCCGCAAGGGAACGAGGGTTCGAATCCCTCCCTCTCCGCCAAAAAAATCACCAGTGAAAACTGAGTGATTTTTTATTATCTGGATTTGGGTAACCCATCGGGCTTGGGGGATTTTCGGTTGAATTATCTTGACAGGGGCATGAGTCAATTGTATAATCCGACAGAATAAACCGACGGTCGGTTTAATAAAGGAGGATAATTTTGCCCAGAATTATCAAAGAAGATGAATACGCTATCAGGCGTAATCAGATCATTGATACAACTCTGAAATTGGTTTATACCAAAGGCTACGGGCAAATAACTATACAGGATATCCTGGATGACCTGCATATTTCAAAAGGGGCGTTCTACCACTACTTTGACTCGAAAATGTCTGTGCTGGAAGCGCTGGTAGAGCGCATGATTAGTGACATGGAACCGCACCTTCGTTTGATAGTAAACGACACTTCATCGTCTGCTTTGGAAAAACTCCAGCGCTATTATGAAACAGCAGTCAGATGGAAAACTGAGCAAAAGGAAATCATTTTTGAGCTTATCCGGATCTGGTATGCGGATGAAAATATAATTGTCCGCCAAAAATTAACCGCCAAGTCCCTGGCGAGGATCACACCCTTGCTCACAGAGATTATCCAGCAGGGAGTTGATGAAGGAGTATTTAATACTGCGTATCCAGAATTCATCTCTCAGGTGAATTTGTACCTGTTGCAGGGATTGAGTGATGCATTTGTAGAATTGCTCTTTGCACCTAAAGTAGATCCTGCGGCATTACAAAAATCCATAGCGCTTTTTGCAGCCTATAACGATGCGTTGGTTCGAATTCTGGGAGCGCCAAAAAACTCAATCCAACTCATGGATCAAGATACCCTGGCAGATTGGTTCTCGTACCGCACAAAAGTAACTGGCTTGCAAGGTTAACTGCCAGACAGAGAACTGAAAAATAATAGAAACCGGAGATCAAGCTGGTGAATAATATGTCCAATGGTTTTAGAAAGGAGTGCCAAATATGAGCTTATATCTTCGTTTGGCGTGGCGCAATATCTGGCGGCATCGTAGACGGACCTTCATTGTTGTCCTGGCCATGGGTCTGGGGCTGTCTATGATGATGATGTATGATGCCCTTATTGCAGGTTTTGATCAGGCGATTTACGGGAATGCCATCAAAGTCCTAGGCGGGAACATTCAGGTGCATGCAGACGGATATCGAGCAGATGTTGGACAGACTCCGCTCTTGCCCTTGCCAGATGATCAGGCTGTCGTAAATGCTGCACTGGCCCAGCCGCAGGTTCTGGCTGCCACTCGGCGAATCATTACCGGAGGGTTAGCGACCAGCCGGGAAGGGGCCTTCGCAGTTGGGATCACAGGCATCGAGCCTGAAAAGGAAGTAGATGTCAATCTCGCCGCCCAACATGTCGTAGCCGGGCGCTACCTCACATCTCAAGATGCTGATATGGTCTTCATCGGCCAGGGTCTTGCGACAGCAATGGGCGTCCTGGCTGGTGACCGGATTACCCTGACAGGCAAGGCGACCCACGAGCAGATGCGCAGCCGGACCATGACTGTCGTTGGCATTTATGACCTCGGCATGCCCGATATTGAAAAACGCACCATATTTATGTCTCTTGCAGAAGCGCAGAGCCTGTATGATCTGAACGGTTTTTCCACCGAAGTCGCGATTTCATTAAAACAGCTTGGACAAGAAGCGCTTGTCATTCAGGCCCTTGAACCCATGTTGCCCGGGTATGAGGTTGAATCCTGGGAAAGTAATTTTCCTGAGCTTACCCAAGCCCTGGGCACCAAGGGTGCGGTGATGAATATTTTTAGTGTAATCATCATGATGGTAGCAGGCATCGGCATCCTGAATATGCTCCTGATGGCTGTGTACGAACGCACCCGTGAAATCGGTTTAATGGGTGCGTTGGGCCTAAAACCGCGCCAAATCTCGCTGCTTTTCATCCTGGAAGGCACCATGATCGGTTTGGTTGGCGTTTTTGCAGGTATCTGCATGGGATTATTGTTTAATGGTCTGCTGATGCAGGTTGGGATTGACTTTGCTCAATTCGGTAACATAACCAGTTACATGGCTCTATTAGGTGGACCGGTTTATCCTACCTGGGGTATTGAAAATCTTGCATCGCGCGGGCTGACTGTCGCAATCATCTCAACACTGGCAGCATTCTATCCAGCGCGAGAAGCGGCCAACCGCGAGCCTGCCGAAGCCTTGCATTTCGTATGAGGTAGACTGATGATACAACTCATTAAGATGGCTTACCGTGATCTTGGGCGCAACCGCCGGCGCTCTTTTCTTTCCTCTCTAGCTCTAGGGGTTGGTCTGGCGCTTTTATTGCTGATGGCTGCTTTTGTAAATGGTGAGATGAACAGTACTTTAGATAACACCATCCGCTTGCAAAGTGGGCATCTTCAAATTCGCGCCCAAACATATGACGAAACCAAATCCAGCCTAAAATGGGTGGACCTGGTTGAAAACCCTGAGCCGCTCATCGAACAGATCGCCAGTCTGCCACAAGTGAAAGCGGCGACCCCCCGGCTGTATGCCAGCGGGATTGTGTCAGCGATGAATAAATCGTCTGGTGTGCGAGTATTTGGTATCGATCCCCTCTCCCCAGCCAATGCACCCTACAGCGAAGGCATTGTCAATGGCGAATATTTATCAAACGATGATCGCCAGGGTGTTTTGATCGGTCAGCCGCTGGCAGAAAAATTAGAACTGTCGACAGGTGATCAGGTTATGCTCTCGGTGAATACCTCCAATGGGGATGTAGATGAGCAATTATTTACCATCCGAGGGATCTATTCTACCCAAACCTATGGTTTTGATAGTTCGACGATCTTTCTCCCGCTGGGGAAAGCGCAGGCTATAACCCAAACGGAAAATCATGCCAGTGCAATTTTTGTCTTATTGCAAGAACGCGATCAAACAGATGAGGTTGTGGCAGCTATGCAAACCTCGAAGTATGAAATCCTGACCTGGACTGAGATGAATGAGCTTATTCTTCAGACTGAAGAGTTATCCAATGCGTATATGAGCCTGCTGTATCTCATCGTTTTGGGAATCACGGCAACCGTCATTGTTAATACATTGGTCATGGCGGTCTACGAACGAACGCGTGAGATTGGGATCCTTTCAGCCATTGGCATGAAAAGCGGTCGCATTATGGCTTTGTTCCTGGCCGAATCCACGTTGCTCGCCATCGGAGGCATCCTGATCGGTTTAGTTCTGGGTTCTCTGGTGGTTGGGTATCTTTCGAAATATGGTTTTTACATCGGCAATATGGGTATTACCGGTTTGCTTATGGAGAACAGGATTTATACTGACCCAACCTTAGAGGATACCCTCAGCCTGAGTTTGATTGCTCTGGTCATCACTTTAATAGCTGGTCTTTATCCAGCGATATTAGCCACACGCTTGGAGCCCGTCGACGCGCTGAGGGCTGGTCAATAAAGGGCAAAAGGATAATAAAATGGAAGTTACTAAGATTCAAAACGTGACGAAGTCGTTTAAGACCGGTAAGGTCGAAACCCAGGCTCTGCGAGGGGTTAGTTTTAGCATTGAGAGTGGCGAATTCACCGCCCTGATTGGACCTTCAGGCTCGGGTAAAACAACCTTATTGCAATTAATCGGTTGTTTGGACTTGCCAACCAGCGGGCAAGTGTATGTCAATGGCAAGGATGTCAGCCACCTGAACCGTAACCAACGCGCCGATATGCGCAAGGGAACGATCGGCTTTATATTTCAATTCTTCGCGCTGATCCCCACTCTTACCGCCTATGAAAACGTTGAAATGCCCTTACTCTTGAATGGACATACTCCCACAGAGCGACGTACCCGGGTTAATCAACTACTCGAATCGGTTGGTCTTGCTGAGCGTGCACACCACCGGCCGGACCAGTTAAGCGGTGGAGAGCAGCAGCGCGTGGCGATTGCCCGAGCTTTGTCGATGAAGCCTGCCTTGATCCTGGCCGATGAGCCGACTGCTAATCTTGATACGCCGAATGGGAAACTGGTGATGGATACAATGCTAAGGCTAAACCAGGAAACAGGGGTGACTTTTGTATTTGCCACCCACGATCCGCGCGTTATTCAATATGCTCGCCGTGTGATCACGCTGCGCGATGGCTTAATTGTTGCGAATGATCTTGTTGAATCAGTCAGTATTGGAGTTAAAGAATGATGCCCAAATATTTGGCTAACAATTTGTTCCTGGCCCTGTTGACCACCCTATTCTTAACAGGCTGTAGCGCTATAACTGATACAACCCCCACCCCCTTACCAACCATTGCCTTGGATAATACCAGCAGTGCAACCTCCGTTTTACCTCAAGCAACAGGCTCCGGTGTGGCTGCGTCAGGCGTGATTGTGCCTGCTAAGGAAGCGAATATGGCTTTTGCCTCCGGTGGCATTGTTGAATCGATTGAGGTCGTCATCGGTGCACACGTGGATGCGGGTCAGGTTATCGCGCGGCTGGCTGGGGCTGAGCAGTTACAGGCTTCTTTATCGACTGCTGAGTTGGAAATATTGGTTGCACAACAAAATCTTGAAAAACTCACCACTGACCTACCTGAAGAGCAAATTGCTGCTTTGCAGACGTTAAATGATGCTCGCAAGGCGTTGCGTGACGCCGAATTGAAGATCAGTGGTTTTGGTGTTCCAGCCGAGCAGATTGATGTGGAGGTTGCCCGCTCGAATGTCGCCCTGGCCAAGCGTGCTTTGGATCAAGCTTTGAAGGACTTTCAGCCTTATGAGAATAAGCTGGAAAGCAATTTGAAACGTGCAGCCCTGCTCAGCAAGTTGTCCGATGCGCAAAAGCTGTATGACAATGCTGTCCAACAATTAAACCGGCTTACTGGCGTATTTGTACCAGAATTTGATATGTCTCAGGCACAAACCGAGCTGGAAATTGCCCAGACCAGGCTGACGCTGGCCGAAGACAAATATGCACAACTCGCAGAAGGGCCGGATCCTGCGGAGTTGGAATTAGCTGAAGCGCGCTTACAAAATGCTCAGGATCGAGCGCAAGCTGTGCGCGCGAATCTTGCTAATTTGGAATTGAAAGCTCCGTTTGCCGGCGTGGTGAGCCAGATCAATATTCAAGCTGGTGAATGGGTGATCCCTGGCCAATCGATCCTGGCTTTAGCGGACTTAGACCATTTACGCGTCGAGACGACCGACTTGAGCGAGCGGGATATTCCCAATGTTGAGATTGGCCAATCGGTTACAGTACAGGTTACCGCTTTAGACCAGGAAGTCTCTGGACAGGTAACGGAGATTTCTCCCCTTGCTGACACATTGGGAGGCGACGTAGTCTATAAGACGATGATTGACCTGGATACAATTCCCTCTGATTTACGGGCGGGAATGAGCGTGGAAGTACAGTTTGGTGTCACTCAATAATCGTTTAAGATAAAACTAACACCCTTATCACCGAGCAGCCTTGGTGTTCTAAGGCCCTGGCCGGCATATATGTGCCCTCACCTGGCGTCACCCAGGTGAGGGCATAAATTTGTCCCTTGGCGAAGCAATAAATTAACCGGATCCAAGCCGCATGATTGTGTTCTCCAACAGGGCCAGGAGCAGCAGCAGAATCAATAAAAGAAAGACAATTACCATAAACCAGGATCCGGTCAGGGTGGCCAGTATGCCAGCCAGGGTCAGAATCGCCAGGGCCAGCATGGTATAAGCTGAACGCCGAGTGCGGTCTTTTAATGGACGTTTACCTGTCTGCCATAAAAACATACCCAGGATCATTCCAAACAGACTGGCGCTGATGCTGATCACGATGATTTGCTGGCTATTCAGCCAGGAATGATTCACCACCAGGATGCCACAGTGACTGGTGCGGGCAGGTATGCGTAATTGTTCGTTGATTAAGTAAGTCCGCGCTAAAATTAATCGATTGAACTTAAGATTCTGAATGCTCGCCATCCAGGAAAATTGGCGCTGTTCTTGGGGGTTGAGTTGGATGGTCTGACTGTCTGTTATCGCCTCGATAAATGGATCGGGGTTACTCAGATCTGTCTGAAGCATCACTTTGACCGGGCGATCCAATCGATTCTCGACCCGGGTGGAAATGGTGGCTGTCTCTTGTGAGGTGATCAATACCGGGCAGGTCAGACCTTTGAGTCTGGCATCCATTGGGATCGATGAATCGAAAGCAGCCGCTTCACTGGTTCCCCAGAATGCGCCACCTTCCAGATCGCTCCACAGGCCCAGACTGATAAAGATCACACCAATCAAAAAACCCACAATAAAGAGCGCTGTCCCTAGAGAGTTCCAAATGGTATTTGACGATTTCACTGGTTAAGCTCCTGTCCAGGTATATTAGCCGGCTGTTGCCATCGAGCGCAAAACGATCCCCACCAGGAATAAAAATCCGACGCTGTATAATAACATCACCTGGCGAGAATTTTCTCCATGCGTGTAAAGGAAAATACCTGGCACTGCCAGAACATTAATAGCGCCATACAGGATATGCATCCCACCTTGCAATTCTCCGACGCCACTGATCCATAGATATAAACCAATTAAGCCCTGTAGCACAAATAATATCTCAGCGATGACCAGTGCGCCAAAATAGCTGCTATCCACACCCTGCTTGCGGAAAAATCGCCAAAGTCCCCACACGGCCATCAGAATGATATAGAAAAGCATCGTATTGCCCAACCGGGCATGAATATCTATGATCGACATCTTACTCCCTCCAGGGTTCTATCAGGATTGCATTATTATAATCCTCACCCAAGATGAAGTATCCACCTTTAAATGTGGTAATCACACCTCCCACCAGATAGCTGAGTCTTTAAGATAAAAACTTGTGCACCCAGCCGATTTTTCCTGACCAAAAGATAATAATTGTATTAATACGTGCTTGCCCTTCAGGAGTGCTCATGCTATAATTCGGGCGAGGGACAATTGGGATAATTATAATCATTTAAGGAGGATATATATGGCTAAGGAGACTGCTCCGGCCGCGGAGGGGAAAGTTCAGGTGAACCGGCGGGAATTTCTTAATCTTGCCTGGCTCGCCTCGCTTGGATTTCTGACGGTCAATGTGGCGGGGATTACTTATTTATTTGCAATGCCGCGTTTCGAAGAGGGCGAATTCGGCGGTCTTTACACAGTTGGTTCAGCAAGTGAGCTGCCAGAGATAAATGCTGCTCCTCAGAACCATCCAAAAGTCAAACTGTGGATATCCAATACAGATAAGGGCGTAACAGCTCTGTATAAGGTTTGCACGCATCTGGGTTGTTTGTATAACTGGAGCGATCAGGATGAGATTTTCGCCTGTCCATGTCATGGATCACAATTTTCACTGGATGGTGAATTCATCCAGGGTCCAGCGCCGCGCTCCCTAGATCGTTTTGTCCTGCGCGCAGTAGATCCTGAGACCAATCAGGTGCTGGCGCAAGCGGATAACGGGGAACCGTTACAACTGCCTGATAACCCAAATGCTGTTATTCAGGTAGATACCGGACAGCGTATTCAAGGTCAGGCGCATGCTTGATTAATCGTTGGGTGGGGATTGTATTTGCATTAATCATTTTTGGGGAGTAAATCCATGCTTAGAAACGCCAATTTGCAAGATCTCAGGAAAAAGATCGGCGGTATGATCGATCAACGCGTGCGGGCCATTACTGCCGGCTTGAGCTTGAATGAGCTGCGGGCCTTGGTGCGCGGTGAACCGCCTACCGAAAAACCCAATCCGCGTTACAAGGTGCATACCACCAGTTTCTTGTTTCACATTCGTCCGCGTTATTATGAGAGGGGTAGTACGATATTCGCCCATACATTTCGTTTGGGCTTTTTCACCTCTTTCTTTTTCTTTGTTGAAGTGATCACCGGACTGATCTTGATGGTGTACTATACACCTTCACCTTCAGAGGCTTATAACTCAATTCTTAAATTAATGACCAATGTCCCGTTTGGACAGATGCTGCGAGATATCCACCGTTTGGGGGCGGAAGGGATGGTCATCTTTACCACATTGCATATGTTAAGGACGTTTTTCACGGGCTCTTATAAGAAAGAGCGTTCGTTTACCTGGCTTACAGGCGTTGCGCTCCTGGGTATAACGTTATTTCTATCCTTTAGCGGCTACCTCTTGCCCTGGGATCAGCTTGCATACTGGGCAGTCACGATCGGAACCAGTATGGCGGAGGCTGCTCCAGTATTTGGGAATGAGGTCAACTTACTCATGCGGGGATCACCTGATATCGCAGCCAATGGATTATTGCGTTTCTACTTGCTGCATGTGGTGCTCATGCCATTTGCGGCGATCTTAGTCATCAGCATTCATTATTATAAGGTTTCCCGTGAACATGGCATTTCACTTCCGGCGAAATATATCGAAGGCGATGTCGCGCCTGGCGTGGCTAAAGAAGCAAAAACCAGGATTGATTTCCTTCCTGATCTGCTAACCCATGAAGTATTCCTGACAGCTTTAGGATTATTGGCGCTTGTTTTAGGCGTGACCGTATTTGGGTACCATGCACCACTGGAAAATATTGCCGATCCACAAGTTACACCTTTGGACACGAAAGCTCCCTGGTATTTCTGGTGGCTGCAAGGGATGTTGAAGCTGGGTGACAAAAGCTTGATGGGGATCGTTTTGCCCACGATCATTGTGGCAATCCTGGTTGGTGTGCCTTACATCGATCGTAATCCTCACCGCAGCCTCTACAAACGTCCACTTGCCGTATCTTTGGGGCTGGTGGCAGTTCTGGCATTGATCGTGCTGAGTTATATGGGCTTGCCTCAATATGGGATTAAAACCTCTGCCGCCACGCGTATTGTACAGGATCTGGCGCCGCAAGAAGGAGCTGGACCGGTCCATCTGATTCCGTACAATCAGCTTCAGTCGGGTGTATACGAAGTCAACCAAAGTCCCGACCGTAATCTCTGTCCTGAGGTTGATTACGGTTGTCCTGAATTAGAATCAGTCTTTGGTTCTTACACGGAGCGCGTCAACAACGCAATAAATGTTGGTGACCTTCCCGCAGCTAATGCGGTGATGCTGATCGAGGATTGGCAGCAAGACTTAAAGAAAGTTACCTTCCGGATAATATGGGAAGAAGATGAACAGAGCAAGACTTACGAGCGCCACCTCTATTTGCACCGCGAACGGGGGGCCGAATAACGGCGATTACTGCAGGCAACTGTAGCTGTATTGGCTATAGTTGCCTGCTTGTTATACAATATAGCCTGGTATGGGAGGGCTTGAACCATTATGTCGCGGGTTAATCTTGAAATTACACTTGGAATTTTGCTGGTTTTGATCACCAGCAGTGTGATCTTATTTTATGGTCTGCGCGAAGAAGAGCGCATGGCAGAATATAAAGCCTGGGAAAAAGCACGCTCGATCGAAGTTGGAGCTGAATTGTTCTCAGCCCAATGCAGTCGTTGCCATGGCACACAGGGTTTGGGTATTGTTGGTTTATGCCCTCCCTTAAATGACCGTTATTTCTTTGACGATCGCCTGGCTGATGTTGAGTGGAGCGGCACTATGGAAGATTATATTGTCGCTACAGTTTCCAGCGGACGGATGGCTTCCACACGCCCCCAATTGTACCCAGGTGAAGGTACGCCTGCAATGCCGTCATTCCACGAGAACTATGGTGGACCATTGCGGGAAGATCAAGTCCGCAGTATTGCAGCTTTTATCTTAAATTGGGAAGAGACTGCTCAGCTCATTGAAGTGGCAACGGGACCTGTAGAAGATGCAGTTGGAACCGATATTACTGTCGAACTTCCTGAAGGGGATGCTGCAAAAGGTGAGGCTCTGGCAGTCTCAATAGGCTGTGCTGCCTGCCATATCCAGGCGCCAACAGGCCCAGCCTGGCTGGCAGATTCTGGACAGGCAGGGATTGGTGAGCGCGCTGCCCAACGGATTGCAGATCCTGATTACACAGGTAACGCGCAGACTGCCGAACAGTACCTGCTGGAGTCGATCGTCATGCCCGGCGTGTACATGGTTCCAGATTACCAGGATCTCATGCCGAACAATTATGGCGATACTTTGGCAAAGCAAGATGTTGCTGACCTGATTGCCTATATGCTGACACTCAAGTAGGAGGGAATGGATTGATGCCTGCCTCCAAAATTCTACGTTTGGTGGGGCTGTTGTTGGTCTTGCTGTGTCTCCTCTTATTTAGTGGAAGATTACAGGTAACCGCCCAAACCTCTGATGCGACCCCGCTAGAACAGGGCGCCCAACTCTATGCAGAAAACTGCGCTGTCTGTCATGGGCAGAATGGAGAAGGTCGCATAGGCGCCACCCTGTCCAAAGATTGGCCATCGATTCGCCCTGAATTGACTGTCCGTACGATCATCGAACAGGGTGTTTCAGGTTCCGTGATGCCTGCCTGGGGTCAGGAATATGGCGGTCCACTCAGCCAGGGGGAAGTCGATGCTCTGCTGGTTTACATCCTGAGCTGGCAAACGGGAGGGGCGCCTGTAATGACGCCTCAACCCACAGCCACTTTGCGACCGGCGCTCTCTCCGGTCCCGGAGGTAGAAGGTGATCCAAATCGCGGTGGGGTCTTGTTTGATGAGAACTGCGCCATGTGCCACGGCCCGAACGCAGAAGGCCGTATCGGCGCGACGCTGGCAAAATCCTGGCCTGGCATCCGGCCTGATCTGAGCATTAAAACCAGCATCTCCAACGGTATTCCAGGCAGCCCCATGCCCGCCTGGAGCCAATCGAATGGCGGCCCACTGGTAGAGCAAGATATAAATGACCTGGTTGCTTTTATTTTGGCCTTACCTGCTGCTCAGGTGCTCCAGCCAACCGCTGTGGCGCCTGGTTCGGTAACATTGCCCTGGATGCAGGGATGGCTGGGCGTGCTGGTCTTTGTTTTCCTGCTGGTCATGATCCTCGTGCTGGCATGGGTCTTACAACGACGTTCTCGGACTGGCTGAGCTTATAAAATTGATCGCACCGGGTTGTCGAAGGGCAGCCCGGTTTTTATTTGCCTGTCGGATGAGACTGGTTATTGACAAGCATGCCCCTCTGCGGTATCCTACGGGGCGTGTCCGGGTGGGTCCGGCGCGGCGGAAACCCCCGAACCCCGTCAGGTCCGAGAGGAAGCAGCGGTAAGGAGGTCAATCTGGGTGCCGCCGGGTTGCCTGCCCGGGCATTCTTTAAACTAAAGTAAAGCCTTACCGGCTGAGATCAATTCCTTAACCGTCATAATGGGGGTTTCTGGTTGGCTTGATCTTGGGCGTCTTGGTCGGTTTCTTGGTTGGCTCCACTTCAATCGCGTCATCATCCGTGGCGGTCGGTAAAAAGATTGGAGTGGGCGTCGCAGTTGGCGTTGGTGTAGCGCTTGGAAACATCAGAGGCAACAGAGTGGCAGTCTCGTCTGGTGTAGCGCTTGGCCGAACTGTGGCTGTGGGTAGCTCCGTTTTGATTACAACTGGTAGGGTCGCCAGGGTAGGCAGCGGACTGGGGGTGGGGGTCCCTCTTGTGATTGGAGCACCAATTTCCGGATCGATAGATGTCGGCTGAGTAATAATCGGCTGGGTGGCGATATCATTAGCACTGGTGATACTCTCTTCGGTAATCGTCAGTGCAAGGAGCATGTCTTTTTGGGAAAGCTCAGGGAGTGTTGCAGCCAGGATGTTGAACTGCTCCGAATGATGTTCAAGGATATGCTGCAATTGTGAAGCTATCTGAGATGCTTCAGCCTGTGCGGTTTCTTGGAGCTCGTGGATTTGATTCAATGCAAGTTGTACTTGCTCTTTATATCGCTGAATGCTGGCCGATAAAAGGTTTAAACGGCCCTTTTGGATTAGGCCCTCAATCTCGAGCATCCGGCGATCGGTAAACTCTACCTCTAATTCAGTATCATGTTTTTGTGTAATGGATAGGAATAGGGATGCTTTTTCGATAGAGAGTTTTGATTGGTAGAGAAGATCACCTGGGATTGCTGACTGAGCAGCCAATGCAAATCCAGCAGTAGATGAAAATAATAGAATAATTACCAGGGCAAGGCTACCGACGAGTTGGAGAGTCCGCCGGCTAAATAGCGATTGGAACTGATTTAGTAAACTATTCAGATCGAAAGATTTTGTTGCTACTTGGGGGTGAGTGCTGATTGCTCTTTGGATGCGCATTTTGTGCGCAGATTTGAGCTCTGGGGGGGCGTCAAAAAGCTGCTTCTGTTGTTCGAACCATAGCGCAGATTCCACTAATGAGCGCAGTTCTTCAGCATGTTCTGGATAAAGCACCAAAGACTGATCTATTGTGGATTGACCAGACAGGATCGCATCCAGGCAGGTGTCTATAATGTGTGCAAATGCAACCTGGTTCGACTTCATTTACCGGTTCCCTTATCAAGAAGCTTTCTCATAGCTTCCAGGGCTCTAAACTGCAGGACGCGCGTGGCGCCTGGGGTCTTTCCAATTGATTGAGCAATTTCATCCGGCGCCAGGCCGGTATAAAACCTGAGTATTAAAATATTCCGATAATCCTCACGAAGCTCGCCTAATACCTGGCGAATGGCAAGGTGTTCCAAATTATCAAAAGATCCCTGTGAGGTGTGGCTTGAAATATGATCAATCAACTCCTCGTCCACCGCTATTTCCGTACGAGACCCACTTGACCGGCGGTAATGATCGGTGAGGATATTCCGGGCTACCCGATAGATAAATGCTGCAAACGGAACTCCCTGATGTTGGTAATTAGGCAGGCTTTGCCAAATACGTAAAAATACTTCTTCCGCCAGATCCTCCGCATCCTGCACATTACCTAAATGCGAATTCAAGAAACGGAAAATGCCGTCAAAGTAAAGATCATAGAGCTCGCCAAAGGCGTTTGTATCACCTTGACGGGCACGGTCTATCAGAGGGATTACATTGTCATCCTGTCCTTGCGGCATCCTCTACCCTTAGAAACGTAAATCTGCAATGTTTGTTACAAAACAACTGTGTAAATCATAACAAACAATCGCCCTACAAACCAGACGATTTTATTAGGTTAGGACTTATACACATCGTAGGACCAAATTTTTTGACAGAAAAAACCAGGGCTGCCGCTGGCAGGCAGCCCTGGGGCTTGGAATGCGGTCGGGGATTGCCCGCATTCTGAAGGGGAGGCTAAGAGTTCTGGTTTTACGGTTTCTTCTTCTGCCCAGGAGGAGTCGCAGTCCCGCTGGCATCTTTTTCCCATGGCCAGTGGAACCAACCATCCTGTTGTTCTTGATATCCGAATGGGGCAGGGTATAGTTCATCGTCAGAATAACCAGGCAGGGTTGCCGGATCATCGTCTCCCACAGGGGGTTCGCCTGGTCCAGGTCCATAGGCTTCGGTGGTTTCAACAGGCAGCGGATCTTCCGCATCCAGTGCTTCTAGAGGTACCTCTTCCGTTGGGAGTGGCTCCTCGGTAGCAACGGGCTGGCCGGCGCGATATCGCATTTGCCATTGAAGTGGTTCCTCTATAGCTCCTTGCAAGGTCAGTATATGGCGAGTGATATGTTGAAGCAACGCCTGATCGGGGAGTTCAGGTTGTTTGGTCATCAGCTGATCCTGGTCTCGCAGGTGGATCTGGACTTTGACCAGATCAACTGCTAGATCTTCAGCTTCCAGCAATGCCAGGGTATCTAACGCAACCTCGATATGATTGTTGTAGCGGTTTGCTAAATCGATGCTGGGAGCCTTGTTCTCAGCAGCCAAAAGCAAGGCTTCTGCCACGCGCTGGTCAGCGTAGGTCAACGCTAAATCGATGCGCTGTTCCGGATTACCAGTCAGGTTCATGCGGACATCTTCTGTAAGCGTTTTTACTGAGTACAACAGCTCATCAGGTTGGCTATCCTGGGCAGCATAAACCGTAGCGGTTGCGCCTCCAAAGATAAGTGAAAGAGCGATCAAAATCGAAACAATTGGTGCAAACACGGGTTGCAACTCCTTCCTGCTAAACGCAGTGTTAATTTGAGATTTAAGCTCTGCCCATTTAAATCCCAGGGCAGGCAACAATCCGATGGTGGATTGGGTTTGTTTCGCCCTGCTGGAAAGCAGGTGAGCTGCGCTTACATACTTTTGCCGAGTTTGAGCGGCCAACTCAGGGTCGCGTTCTGGTTGATCCTGCAGGATTTCTAGCTGCCGGATAACATCCAGGTCGGTTTGGGTTTCTGGGTTTTTCTTCATAACGGCTCTACCTCATCTTGTAACGTCTTCTTCAAGGCCTGTAAGGCTCTATGCTGTAATGCTTTGACGGCCCCAATTGGTCTATCCATGGCTTTAGCGATTTGTTCGTTTTCCCACCCTTCCAGGTATTTTAAGACAATGACCTGGCGTTGTTCAGGAGTTAATCTCTCTAAAGCGCTACGAATTTCCTCCAAGGCCATATTCTTGTGGGCTGCTTCGCTCGGGTTGCTTTCCGGATCGGCTTCTATCTCGGGGTCCAGTTCGGCTTCGATGGGCGCCCGCTGGCGAAAAATATCTGTGATCCAATTATGTGCAATCCGAAACAAGTACGCTTGTAAATATTGGCGCGGACCCTGGCGCTTTTCAATCGCTTGCAGGAACCGGGCAAACGTTTCACCCACACATTCTTCTGCCAGGTAAATATCCCCTAGCAACCGCATTGCATAACGGAATATTGCAGGGCTGAAATGATCATATATTTCGATCAGCGCTGCTTCCTCATTACGCTGAGCACGTTCCAGCAATGCCTGTTCGTTTTCCATTGTTTGTGCTATCCCTTAAGACGGTGATTGGGCGATTCCGATACGGTGATTTGGAAATCTGATAGAATTGAAAACCTATGAAAGTTAGCCATCTTCGCATTGCCGGAGCGAGTCTCCTGATTGTTGGCTTATTGTTATTGTGGACCGGAACTCGCAAATCGCTAACCTTGATTCTCAACGGAGAAAGTAAATCTTTTACCACGCATGCACTGCGGGTGATAGATTTGCTTACTCAGTTGGGATTTGAACCGCATCCGGTGGACCGGATTTCTTTAGACCTAAAAACCTGGTTAGTGAATAAAGATGTTTTACAACTTGAACAGGCTGCCGTAGTCGTCATATATGTAGATGGTAACCTGAGCCAGTTGACCAGTCCTATACGGGTCCCAGCGAATCTGCTTGGTTTGGCCCAGGTGCGTTTATACCCTGGTGATCGTGTGCTGGTAAATGGGCTAAATGCTGATCCGGCTATTGCACTGGATTACTCGGAAATTTACCGTATACAGGTCCTCAGAGCTGTACAGGCGCGTTTTCATGATCAATCTTCATCACAAATATTTTACACCTCCGCGCCAACAGTTGCGCAAGCATTGGCTGAACAGGGACAGGCAATTTACGCTACAGATTGGATAAATGGTGGATTTGATGCGCCGCCCAAAAATGATCTCGAGATTGAGTATCAATCTGCGCAAAAACTTGAGGTACACGCTAAAGCTGGTTTGATAGAATTCTACAGCGCGGCTGCTTCGATCGGAGCAGCCCTGGCAGAGCGGGGGATTGCCCTTCAAAGCCTGGATTACACGCAGCCTGCTACGGAAGAACCTTTGCCAGAAGATGGGGTTATCCGCCTGATGCGCGTGAGCGAGCAGGTGGTTATTGAGCAGGAGCCCATTGCCTATGAATCCGAACTCCAACCGGCGCCCGATGTTGAGCTTGACCAGCGCATCACACTACAGGCAGGAGAGTATGGACTTTTAGCCCGCCGGGTGCGTATCCGGACGGAGGATGGAGAGGAGGTATCGCGCAAGGCTGAAGCAGAATGGGTAGCCCAGCCAGTTAAGAACCGCATTGTGGGATATGGCACCAAAGTGGTGGTGAAAACATTAAGTACTCCAGATGGTCCGATTGAATATTGGCGTTCCGTTTCAATGTATGCGACATCCTATTCGCCTTGCCGCATCTTTGATGATCGCTGTGATTCGTATACTGCGAGTGGGGCGGAGCTTAAAAAAGGCATTGTGGCGGTGCGAGGTTATTGGTACCGTTATTATGGCGGCACGCAGGTATATGTACCCGGTTATGGTGTAGGCCTGGTCGCAGATGTGGGTGGGGGGATTCCGGGTCGTTTTTGGATCGATCTCGGATATAGTGATAGCGATTATATCTCCTGGCATCAAGATGTCACTGTATATTTTCTAACTCCGGTGCCGGACCAGATCATGTATATCGTCCAGTAAACCGGTCAATCTTGCATGCCTCCAGCCTCTGAGCCGTCATCAAACCTCAAACCGGTAGCCTCCTCCAACCAGGCTTCCCCTGCAACTGGTAATCATAAACGCATGCGGGCTGGCATAGCGTTGCTGGTCGGTCGTGGGGCGCGGGATGGCTATCTGGCAGCTCTGGATCAGGGTGTGATCAGCCTGGCAAACTTTTTAGCCACACTGATCCTGGCGCGGGTTGTCTCACCGACAGAGTTGGGGGTATATGGGGTAGGGTTTACATCCTTACGCTTGATTCGCTCGTTTCAAGAAGGCTTAACAATCCAACCGGTCAACACGTTTGGCGCAGGACTGGATGAAGCAAGTTTCCGCCGCTATGCCAGCAACACCAGTCTGATCCAGTTAGGCTTAGCTGTCTTATCCGCACTAGGAGCGGCAGTTCTGGGCTGGATCTTGATCATAACGGGAAACGATACCGCCGGGCCAGCTGTGCTGGGACTTTGGTTTCCTTTCTTAACCTGGCAGATCCAGGAATACCTGCGCCGGTTGCTCTACACGCGCGGCGAAATTTTCAATGCAGTTGTTAATACCTTGCTCGCCAATAGCGTGCGGATCGGGTTGATGATCTGGTGGATGGGAGGAGGTATGCTGGATGGCATCAGTGGATTGACCGCCATCGCCTGGGGATCGTTGGTAGCGATGCTGCCTGGCATCTGGTTGACTCGCCGTTATTGGTCACCTTCTGTGCGTGGTTTGGGTCAGACCTGGCGCCAAAATTGGGAGTTCGGGCGTTGGGTATTGGGAAGCCAGCTTGCCAATTGGGTGGCAGTCGAATTTTATCCTGTGTTGACTGCGGGGATGATCAACTTTGCCGCTGCGGGAGCTTACCGTGCCCTGCAAAATCTGGTCGCTCCTATTCATTTACTATTGCGCGCAACCGATACCTTTCTGACCCCGCGGGCGGCTCGGGTCTTTAGCAATCATGGTTGGAAGCCGCTGGCGCGCACCATTCGCCTGACTTATATCTTATCTGGAATTCCGATCGCTGGTATTCTGGCCCTGGCAAGCATCTTCCGCAGGCCTCTCCTGGAGCTGCTGTATGGGTCTGCCTATGTAGAATACGCCGATGGCCTACTTCTGATGGCCCTGTTTTACCTCTTGTGGTTTGCCTATTCGCCTTTGCAAACGGCATTCAAGGCAACCCGCACCAGCCGGCCGATTTTTGTCGCCAATGCCGGCGCAATCCTGGCAATGTTTACTTTGGGGATTTGGATGATCCAGAATTGGGGAGTGTATGGAACGATTGCTGGGCAGGGATTGAATTCTCTGATTGTTGCGGTCATTTTATGGTGGAGCTGGATCAGACTCTGGCGTAAGAATGGCCAGTACCAGACGCAGACCTGATCACCATCACCTGCTCTGGCGATGCAGAAACCTGCGTGGCAACCTACCATTCCAGCCTGGCTGCCAGCGGTACCAGAAGGTGATCAGAAAGGCTAACCCCAGCAGCTTAAGGTCAAACCCCAAATTGGAATGTTGAATGTATAGGCGGTCGAAGCGCAGTTTTTGACGCGGTGTTAAATAATAATCGCCTGCAACCTGTGCTAAGCCTGCCAACCCCGGTAGGACTCGATGTCGGTCAGCATATTCGGGCATGGATTGTAGATAATCTGCCACCAGCACAGTGCGTTGCGGGCGTGGTCCAACGAAACTCATTTCTCCACGCAGAATGTTGATCAATTGTGGTAATTCATCCAGGGCGGTTTTGCGCAGGAATCTTCCGAAGTGTAAGACACGGTCGTCCTTTTCCTTGGCCAGCACGGGTCCAGTTCCTTCTTCAGCCCCACGTACCATGGTGCGGAATTTGTATTGGCGGAAGTTATTTCCTCCGCGCGTGACAGAATTTTTTACAAACAGGAGTGGGCCAGGATTCTCGATCCAGATCAGCATGCAGCTGGCTAACCAGATGGGAGCTGATAGGATGATCCCCAAAGCCGCAGCCAGGATGTCGAACGCACGTTTCCATACGTTTAGAGGATCACCTTGTTGGATGCGTTGATGGTGTAGTTGCTTTACAGTCTCCTGGATTGTTACATCAGGTGGGGAATTATTTTCAGCCAGCCCCTCGCGTGTCCAGGTTAATATCAGCGCCCCGCAAAACCCGCCAGCAAGTGCAGCCATTACCAGCAATAGAGTTCGTAAAAAATCAAAATGCATTTGGTTCAAAGAATCAAGGAACAAATATCCAATAGCGAGCAGCGCGATAGAGAATACTGCCAGACGATATCTCCAGGGTGCGCTCAATGCACTAAGCAGCAGGCTTCGTTCAAGCAGGATGACAAGCGTTCCGTGCACGACAACCAGCACAAGAGCAGCTAAAACAAAAGAACTACCGTAAGCCTGAGTTAGGTGTGTAAAGTGGAAGATGCTCCACCATGCGGCAAACATTACCAGCGCCAAAACAATCGCCCAAACAGCTCCCCAATCTGTAGAACGGGTCCCCGTGCCAGATTCAGTTGAGGTGCGAGCCAGATCGCGCGACATGCTGAAATTATACTCGAGGCGGGTGAAGTGTCTGTAAACTAATCCCAACAGACGGGGTGTTATAATGGCGAATTGGAATCCAAGCCCAGTAGCCAGGAGCCAATTCGGGAATGCAAAATCAGGCAAAACCTTCTAGAAAGAAATATATCGGTCAAGGATTAGGGATATTTTTTGGATTGCTACTCTTAGCCAGTCTTTTCGCTTACCCGTATTTGCGCCAGCGTTGGTCAGCCCCACTTGGTCCTAGCTTGCAACTCCCTACACTCACACCTACAGTGGAGCTGGTGATTGCCACTCCGTCAGCGACAGCGATTGCAGAAAACGCGCCAGATCAGGAGCAGGCGACTCTACCTGCACCTGTGGCAATAGAAGCAACTGCAATGCCAACCGCAACTCCTGAACCACTGTGTGGAGGTCCACCTGCAATGGTGGTATTAGGGATTGGGGCAGATAGTGACTTTGAATATCGCTATGGACTGGCAGATGCCATGCGGGTTGCTCGGGTGGATTTTATCAATGCTAAAGTGTCGGTATTATCTGTGCCTCGTGATCTATGGGTGGAAATTCCAGACATTGAACAACATTACGGAATTACTCACGGGAAATTGAACCAGGCATATTTTTATGGAAGCCCGGGTATGGGATATTATGACGGTCCAGGGGAAAGCCCAGGCTTACTGGCGCGTACCCTGGATTTGAATTTTGGTCTGCGCGTCGACCATTACGGCGCAGTAAACATGGAAACGTTCGTCAAAATTGTTGATGCTGTGGGTGGAATTGATATCTACCTTGCCAATGATGTGGATGGACGTCCAATTGATGATCAAACTGAGGATATGGGCTACTTTTATGCTGGGCAACAGCATTTTACAGGGGACGAAGCCTTGCGCTTCTCGCGTATTCGCAAAAAATACAATGATTTCACGCGTATGGATAACCAGACCCTGGTTTTATGTTCTTTGCGCGACAAATTGCTCAACCCCTCTGTTTTGCCAAAAATTCCTCAAATTGTGAGTGCCTTTCAAGGCGCAGTGCAGACTGACCTGAGTCTGGAACAACTCACCCAACTGGCATGTTTATTACCACATATTGAACGGGAAGACCTGCTCTTTGCCAGCTTTCCACAGGATATGCTGGTACCCTCCAGGGTTTATAGCGAAGCGCTCAAAAACGAGACCTTTGTGCTCGATGTAGATAATGCGGAAATCCGCTCGTATGTTGAAAGATTTCTGGATGGTTCCTGGCCTACTGAGCCGAAGGAGCCGACCTGCCCGTGAGCCTTTCAACCCTGGATATTCCAGCTATACTGCGTCAGTTTGGACTTCACCCAGACAAGAAACTGGGGCAAAATTTTCTAGTCGATCCAGAAGCCCTGGAACGCATCATTCAGGTTGCTGAAATTCACCCGCATGACTGTGTATTAGAAATTGGCCCTGGTTTGGGCAGCCTTACCCGTTATCTGGCGACGAGTGCACGCCGTGTAATTGCAGTAGAGCTAGATCGCAAGCTCATATCACCTCTGGGGGAGATATTGGCGGAATATACCAATGTAAGGCTGGTCGAAGGGGATATCCTGGCATTGAATCCGGCGGAGCTCATCCATCAAGGGTGCTTGGTGGGTGAACAGGATGACTTAAGCGCTTATCTGGTAGTTGCCAATATTCCCTATTACATCACTTCCGCATTGATCCGCCATTTATTGGGAGCTCCGGTTAAACCAGCACGCCTGGTACTAACTGTCCAGCGGGAGGTCGCAGAGCGTATTTGTTCTGCGCCAGGTGATCTTAGCTTGCTAGCGCTCAGTGTGCAGGTTTTCGGGGAAGCAAAGGTGAAAACACGTATTCCTGCAGGTGCCTTTTATCCAGCACCCCAGGTAGATTCCGCAGTGGTACGGGTAGACTTGTATCAGGAACCACTTATCTCTGAACTCTGGTTGAAAGACTTCTTTCGTCTGGCGAAAGCTGGTTTTAGCCAAAAACGGAAGACCTTGCGTAACGCTTTGTCAGGCGGTTTGTCCTGGCGCCCGCAAGAGGTTAGTGAGCTTCTAACTGAGGCTGGGATCGATCCGCAGCGTCGTGCTGAGACAGTCAGTCTCGCTGAATGGCAGGCTTTGACTGCGGTTTACCGTGTTAATGCAAGTTCAGGCTGAGTTACCCCCACTTCCTTAAACTCAACCCGGCTAGCAGGCGCAGCACTCCGGCCAATAATAAGGCTTCTTTTAAGCCAAATATAGTTGCTAAAACAGGTCCGAGGAATGAACCACTTAGAATCCCCAGATTCAACGCTAAATTGTGCATAGCCATATAAGCCGGGCGGTTATCTTCGGGGACAACTTCCATTAATCGGTTGATCAGACCTGCGCTGGTTAGCGCCCAGGCGATACCTCCGAATATGGAAGCTGCCCAAAATAAGGTCGCATCCCATGCCAGGCTGATAAAGAATGGGTACGCGCAATACAGAATGCTGCCAATAGCCAAAACTTTGTGATGATTAAAACGCCGGGTCAGGTGGCTCAAACGCATGGAAGTGATGAACATCATTACATAGAACAGGCTATTTCCAAGGCTGATAATGCCATCAGAATATTTCAAGCCATTCACCATATAAAGTGGGGAGATTGGGACTGGGACATACTGGCAGGTATAAAAGAACAAATACGCTGCCAGGAGTGGACCAAACGAGCCTTTGAGCATATCCCATTGTAAAAGGGGTTTGTTTGGACTGCGGGTTAGGAAGCGTAAACCCGGAGGTAAGCGAAAGCTATCCGTGAATCTTAGCATTCCTGGACGGGCCAGATCTCCCAGGGGTTGGTGGATGCGTGGATGGTGTATGTCTGATGTTTTAAGATGCCACAAATGATAGGTAGAGAAAATACCTCCCAATGTACCCAGGCTAAACAAAATTACATAATTAATGGGATAAATCAGGGTATCTAATAATTGACCAGAGATCAGAGCTGCTACCGTCATGGCAAGCGAGGTTAATGCATTGCGCCGGCCAATCACGGTGGAGCGCTCTTGCGGGGGGATTAAATCAGCGAGCAGGGCATTAAATGCAATTGCCAGCGCAGTGCCAGGTATCGACATCAGCAAGGTAATTAAAACGATAATCCAAACCTGAGCAGTATTGGATAGTAAGAGCGGTAAGGGAATCAGGATTAAAAAACCAAACCTGTGCAGTGCGGCTGTCAAAAAACTCACACGAGTCAGGGAGCGCCTTTCCAGCCAACGCCCAGCCGGCAATGAGAAAAATAAATTAATGACTGCCGGGCCTGCAGTGAGCAGGCTAATTTGAAAGCCGCTGGCGCCCAGGCGGGCAGCATAGATCGCAATAAAAGCCATCGTGCTACCAGCCAATATGCCGTAACCGATTACGTCGGCATAAAGGTGAACAAAATTGGCTTTGAGCTTGGGATCAGGGAGTAACGGGGTGGAGGTCGCGGTATTCAAATAGCATCTGCCAGACGCGAATCGCTGCTTCGACCTGGATGCGGAGAGACATTTTTGATTTCCCCCATCGGCGATCGGCAAAGTAGAACGGTACTTCACGGAAACTATATCCTAAGCGGTAGGCTAAATAAGTAATTTCTACTTGAAATCCATAACCATTGGAACGCACTCGTTGCAGTGGCATGTTCAGCAGAGTACGGCGATGCCACAGGCGGAAACCACCTGTTGCGTCGCGCACTGGCAATTGCAGGATCGTCCGGGCGTAATAATTGCCAAAGGCCGACAGCCCTCTCCGCCAGACAGGCCAGCGTTGGTCTACCGCTCCGCCTGGCACATAACGCGAGCCCATGACAACATCACAGCAGTTAAGCATGTCTAAAAGGGTTACAAGAAGCTCAGGTGGGTGGGAGAAATCAGCATCCATCTGGGCGATGGCTTCAGCGCCGGACTCCAACGCCGCACGAAAGCCCTCGAGATAGGCAGTTCCTAACCCTAGTTTGCCTTGGCGGTGTAGTACATTGAATTGCCCCGGGTGCTCCCGCGCTAATGTTTCTGCTAACTCACCAGTTCCATCGGGGCTATTATCATCCACTACCAGCAGACTCAAATCGGGAATAGGCAGACGAAATAAGGCGGAGACCAGTTTATCCAGGTTCTCCGCCTCGTTATAAGTAGGTACTACTACAGTTAGTTTCACACTACCCCTGTGTCAAAGAAATCTGAGCCTTCAAGTCTTGAACAGTATTGAAGGTCATTTTCATTGAATCGAATGGTTGTAATTTGATCGCCAACCGCGTCGGGCTTTTCTCCTGCTGCCGATCCTTTAGTGGATAGAAATAATCTAAAGCTTGTTCTAAGCGGCTACTTATCCGTTCTGCCAGCACAGGCAGGTTCGGGATCGAAGTGACTATTATAAAGGTCGTCTGGTTGATTTGCCCGATGAAATCGTCCTGGTCACCAAATTCGCGCAAAATATTCCGAATCATCAGGCTGACAGCCCGTTGCATATCATCGGAAACGACAAAGCCGTAGGTATCGCGAAACGCATCCAGATGTTGCAATTCAACCCTCAGAAATCCATGATTTGGGTTTTCAATACATTCTGCCAGCCGTTCATCGACCAATCTTCCTTCGGGCAAGTTGGTAACCGGGTTGGTCAATGATCCTTCTGTAACACGTCTTAAGGAATTTCGCACACGCAGGCGTAACTCCTGGATATCAAACGGCTTGGTCATGTAATCATCTGCACCCAACTCAAACCCTTTCAGTCGCGCAGTGCGGGCGCGTTTTTCGGTGAGAAAAATGATCGGGATATCTGCGGTGCGACGATCGCTGCGCAAGCGCCGAGCTACCTCAAAGCCGTCAATATCGGGTAAACGAATATCCAGGATGATCAGATCAGGGTGGTTTTTGAGGGCGTAATCGACGGCTGGTTCGCCCCAATTTATTGTGCAGGCCTCATACTCTTGCACGCGGAAGTATGCCTCAAGCATCTCGGCAACATCGATATCATCTTCGACGACCAGAAGGTTTGACTTGGCTTCTACCACAGTGGCAACCCCATAAGATGGGCTGGGAAATTTGGCTGGCTAGTTTAGTTAGCCAATTGGTTGTTTTTGGATGACGAATTCACAGACACTGTGGCCCATTGCCACACATTGTGATTCGTTGACCCGGAATTCATTGCCTCCGGATAACCACTTCAGGCCTTCCTGCAAGAGGCCGGTGGCAATAAAGCATACAGGTTTATCAGAGCCTGACCGCCCCCAGCAGACAGGGCATCTGTGAATGGTATAGATAAATTCGTGTTCGCGCTCTTGAACGGTACTGTGCTGGTCGCTGATCTGGCTGAAGATCTTTGCCATAGCCGGGATACCAATGCGCATCTTCGTCGAAAGGGGTAAAACCTTGAAAGCTAAGTCGCCTGCCCCAGCCAGGGCTCCAAATGTTCGCAGACTATCTGCAAAGGCGGCACGTCCAACGCGCAGGGCCAAACCACGCCCGCCGCGTGCGCCGTACATAACCTCCAAAGCCTGATTAAGTGCAGAGAAATCAGCAAAATTGAATTCTTTAGCCAGGTTATCAGGAGGTTTGTTTTCGATCAGATGGGGTATGTGCGCCAGGTTAAGGATAGCATTTAATCCATTTTTGCCCATCACATCTTCCAACGAATTCAGGGAGATCAGGGCAATCTTATTCGCGTAATAATATGGGCTTTGTGGGTTCGATTCCATTTGTTTTGCCAGTTAGAGTAGTTTAGCGAGCGCTTCAGCCGCTCTCCGCATGTCCAATAAGATCAGGCCTAATTTAGCCTGCTCACGCGCCAACGCAGTCAGCACCGCCTCTTCGCCAACTGACATCAGGATGACATAACCTTTTTCACCCCGTATGTACACCTGACTTAGAGCACCGCGTCCAAGCTCAGATGCAATTCGCTCACCAAGCGACAGCATAGCTGCAGACATGGCTGAGACGCGATCCTCTTCTACTTCGTGTGGAAGGGCAGAGGCAATGATGAGGCCGTCCACACTGACGACTGCTGACGCCTCAATATCTGGGGATGAGACTTGTAAATCGCGCAGACGTTCAACCATCAATTGGGAACGAGACCTGGTCAACTCTAACCTCGCAGTGGAAAATTTGCCATTGCTATGACTGTGCTCCAGCAGCAACATATACCTTGACAGCCAATATTTTTTGTTTAATCGTACAATACGCGCTTTCTTTTGCAGACTAACTGTAGCATAGCCACCAAAAAGTGTCAAGCGATGAAGCCATTACAATTCTTACAATTCCCTTATCAGATGTATTAGGGAACATGCTATAATCGCTGCGCTTCCCAATTGAAATTACATACATCATGCATGTTGGTTGCAAGAACAAGGCCAATCACGAACTTTAGCCATTGGCCCGATCACAAGCATAGGAGCTATGTGCCATGTCACTAAAATCTATTCATCCAATCCTGGGATTGTTCCTGGGTATTACCCTTACCCTGGGGGCATGTAGTCCTGGGGTTAGTCCGGTAGCCACCACGCAACCAGCTGAGCAGGTTCCCGCGCAGACCTCGGAGCCGGTTACTCTTAAGGTTGTCATGTTGCCTGTCTTGGATACATTGCCGGTGCGAGTTGCCCAGCAAGAAGGTCTCTTCGAACAAAATGGGGTCGTGGTTGAGTTGATACCGGCCCAGGCTGCTCCAGAACGTGACCAATTGATAACTGCTGAACAGGCTGACGGGATGATCAATGAAGTGCTCTCCACCATGTTCTACAACCAAAATGATACCCAGGTGCAAATTGTGCGTTATGCACGTAGTGCTACCAGCCAGGATTCGCTGTTTGCTATCCTAGTGGCTGGGAACAGCGGAATAGAGACCCTGGAAGCGCTTAAGGGCGTTGAGATTGGTATCTCCCAGGGCACAGTGATTGAATATCTCACGTATCGAATGCTGGAAGCCGAGGGATTTGGGCCAGCGGATATTAAAACCGTGGCGGTACCCAATATTTCCAGCCGCGTTGAGTTACTTCAGAGTGGAGAATTGAAAGCAGCCGTTTTGCCAGAACCTCTGACTTCTCTGGTTGTATCACAGGGGGCACGCGTGATCGTGTCGGACACGAACCATCCTGATTATAGTTTTAGCACCCTGTCGTTTCGCAAAGAAGTGATCGACCAGCATCCGGAAGCGATTCGCGCTTTCTTAAAGGCGGTAGAAGAAGCAGTGGTGCGCTTGAACACCAACCCTGAACAATATAAGGGGATCTTGGTGGATCAACAATTGGTCCCACAACCTTTGTTGGAAAGCTTCAAAATGCCCGAGTTCAGCACCGCAGGTGTTCCTACGCAGGCGCAGTGGGATGATACGCTGTCCTGGGCGAAATCCAAAGGATTAATCAGCCAGGATCTATCCTACAGCGATTCTGTAAACGCGACCTTCTTGCCCTGAGCGAGCCAACTACCAACCTGCTTGGCACGGGATGCAGTGGGTAATTATCCTGACCAAGGAAGTAATTCATCCACTGTGTCCTTGTGCGTGGGGGTAAAATTACCCCAAAGTTCTCCTTGGAAAATTGCTGATTCGAAATCCCCTTCATGATCAACCTGATTTCAGTAACCTACGCCTATAATGACCAGCCACCTGTCTTTCAGGAATTTGACTGGCAGGTAGGACGTGGCGAAGCCTGGGCTGTATTGGGACCATCGGGGTGTGGAAAGAGCACCTTGCTTTATTTACTGGCAGGGTTGCGTTTCCCAACCAGTGGGCATGTATTGGTGGATGGCAGCTTGCTAACCCGACCACGCCCACAGTCAGGCTTGATTTTGCAGGATTATGGGTTGCTGCCATGGGCTACAGTCCAGCAGAATGCTGAACTGGGATTTCAGGTACGCACGTTTTATGGACCAGATGGCAAACATGCCCCGTCCAATCTGAAAGCCAACTTAAGCGTAGACCCCTGGTTGGAGCGGCTGGGGTTGGCTGAGGAGCGCCATAAATTTCCAGGTCAGTTATCGGGTGGGCAGCGCCAACGTGTGGCGATCGCCCGTACTTTAGCTCTGCGCCCGGATATGCTGCTGATGGACGAGCCGTTTTCTTCCCTGGACGCCCCTACTCGAGAATCCTTGCAGGCGTTAATTTTAGAGTTGCGCGCTGAGAATAACCTGACCCAGGTGATAGTAACCCATGCAATCGAAGAGGCCGCGATGTTGGGCCAAAAAATCCTGCTTTTAGGCCAGCCTCCTAACCGGAATCCAGAGATCATTGACAATTCGGGTTCGGGCCATGCAGGATTTCGCGACTCCTCAGAGTATGTACAATTGGTCCGTGATTTACGCCGCAGGATGGGTGAAGGATGAAGCGCCGCGATCTCTTAGGGTCTATTCTGATTGTGCTGCTACTCTGGCATATCGCAGCCTTATTATTGGATCGCCCGATCCTGCCAACGCCGCTCGTTGTGGGTGGCGCTCTGCTGCGCGAATTATCGAATGGGAATTTACCCCGCCATTTCTTAGTCAGTCTTTGGCGTGTGGTTGCCAGTACAACGTTGGCGATTCTATTAGCTGTTCCGGCAGGGCTATTATTGGGCCAGTCAGCACGTCTAAACCGCCTGTTTGCGCCGATGATCTATTTGCTCTATCCTATCCCGAAAGTAGTCCTGGTGCCGGTGGTGCTGCTCTTGTTTGGTGTTGGCGATTTCCCCAAGATCATCATCATCTTTTTGATCTTGTTCTTCCAGATACTCGTCTTAGTACGTGATCAAGCCTTGGGTATCCGTCCTGAGTTGTTGTTGAGTGTGCGCAGCCTGGGAGCAGGCCGGCGGGCGCTTTTTCGCTTTGTGTATTTACCAGCCAGTTTGCCGGCGATCCTGACAGCTTTGCGCCAATCTGTGGGCACTTCTGTGGCCGTATTGTATATTGCTGAGTTAGTGGCCACACAGTGGGGTCTGGGATACTATATATACTTCAATGGCAGCACTTTATTCAACTACCCTGCCATGTATGCCGGGATTGTGGCTCTCAGCCTTATGGGTCTGATATTGTATTTCACGGTAGATTGGCTTGAGCGCCGGCTCTGTCCCTGGCAATTTATCAAGTAGTAATTGGCTAATAAAGAAAGGCGCGCGTCAGCGCCAGCCCGGCAGCGTACAGGAAGCTGTGTACCAGGGTCAATTGCCCGGTGCCAGCCAGGACACTATTCAAAGGTCGCCCGGTCAAGGTATTCACTTTGTTAACCATACTTACTGCCAGAGGCAGTGAAAGCCAGACCAGGTTGGCGAGCCAGGATAGTGTACCGGTCAGGCTCAAGATGGCTGGTAAGAGATAGGCGATGCTAACCAGCACTAAATATTCCAGCCGGGTCGCACGTGCTCCTAAGCGAACTGCCAGGGTATGTTTACCAGCAGCTTGATCGGTGGCAATATCGCGCAAGTTATTCACCACCAGAATAGCAGTGATAAGCAGTCCAACGGGGATTGACGACCAGATGGCCAGGGGGCTGATCGACAGGGCTTGTACATAATAAGTACCCAAAACAGCCACCGGACCAAAAAAGATAAATACAAAGACTTCCCCCAACCCATTGTAGCCCAGAGGATATGGCCCGCCGGTATAAGCGATCGCAGCCAGAATAGAGGCAATCCCCATTGCAATTACAGGCCAGCCGGCTGCCCAGGCCAGGTAAACGCCCGCCAGGGACGCCAAACCAAAGGTCACCCACATCCCGATAAAAACCTGTTGGGGTGTAAGGAGCCCGGCCTGGGTAACGCGAGTGGGACCCAGACGTTGAGCCGTATCTGCCCCTTTGTGATAATCAAAGACGTCATTGGCTAAATTGGCGCCGATCTGCAGGAGCAGAGCTCCCACGAGCGCTGCCAGCGCTGGCAGCAACTCGAATTGGTTTTGCAGACAAGCCACCCCTGAACCCACCACCACAGGTGCAGTCGCGGCTGGGAGTGTGCGCGGGCGGATTGCCAGCAACCAGGCAGATGTTTTTGGGGGGCTTGATGGAGTAGTGGATTTTGGATTATTGGCCATGAGATAGATGTTCAGCCTACGTATGATGAATTGACTGGCATATCCGCTAAAGTATACCCAATATCCCGCCTCTGGTATAATCATTTTCACTTGGTTTCCCGAGGTATGCGTGGTTAACGACAGGCGCTCTGCGTACCCGGTCCATTTGGGAGAGTCTATGAAGCGATTTTTACTGGTTGGATTTTTACTTGTGGCTGCAATGGCAATGGTTGTTGCATCTGCCCGGGCAGCCGAAGGCTTGCAGACAGCCGTTTTATGTTTACCGGATATTTACATGATGGATGCTGTCGACTGCTTGCCTGCTGGTCCATCCTCTTATTTAACCGAAATGGCTGGGCATGGGATTACATTTCCCTTACCCCCTCTGGCGTCTACACGCCCTGACCCATCCTACACCTGGGTCGATTACCGTTACGGTCTGGTGCGCAACACCAATGCACCCGTGTACGCTTCAGTTGAGGACGCCCTGAAAGGCGTAAAAAAGAATGCTGTCCGGCGCATCGATTCACCCTTCAGTTATATCTCGTATACGGAAGAGGTGGTGGTGGATGGGAAACGATTCTACATGATCGAACCGGGCGCCTGGATGACCGCGAATGATGTCTCACGGATCGGCGCTGTGCCGTTATTCCAAGGCTTAACCTTTCAGAGCACACCTCCAACCAGTTTGGGTTGGGTATTGACTTACTTGAGCGCCAGCGCAGTGGAGAGTAAGCGCACTCCTGGGTATGAGATACAAGATTACACAGGGCATCTTTACAATCACCTGGAAGTGGTGCCGGTTTATTCAGTTGAAAAAATTGGTGATGTGGAATGGTTCCTGGTCGGTCCCGATGAATGGCTACCTAAGAATGTGGTGGCGCGTGTAGTCCCCAATACGACACCGCCTGCAGGTATTCCAGGCGATCGCTGGATTGAGATTAATCTACATGAACAAACCATATCTGTGTACGATAATCGCCAATTGGTCTTTGCCACTCTGATGGCCAGCGGGCTGGAGCCGTTGTGGACGCGTCCAGGATTGTTCCAAATCTATCAAAAGCTGGATTCCACTCCTATGCGGGGATCATTTGCTGCCGATGGGTCGGATGCTTATTACCTGGAGGATGTCCCCTGGACGATGTATTTTGATGAGGCGCGAGCTATCCACGGGGCTTACTGGCGCGCCAATCTGGGTTTTGCCCAGTCGCATGGCTGTGTCAATATGACGGTGGGTGATTCCGCCTGGATTTATGAATGGGCGGAGGTCGGGGATTGGGTGTATGTATGGGATCCGTCTGGAAAGACCCCGACCGATCCAAGTTTGTATACCGCTGGTGGTGCATAAGCAGATTCCAGAGCAACAAATCAGTGCTCCGGTGAACTTGTTCTCCGGAGTGCTTGTGGTTTTATTGACCCAGAGCAGGTTTTTTCATGCGTCGAATACGGACAACATTTTATCTAATACTGATCCTGAGTAGTTTGAGTTGCGTGGCTGTAACGCGCCTGTGGCCGCCGGAGAATGGCCTGCCGGCGGTGGTGACCGCAGTCATCACCCAGGTGACTTTGAGCGCACCCCAGGAGCCAGCAAAGACACAAACCCCTATCGAAACGGCTACACCGCCAGCCTTACCAACCACAACCCCTGAACCCACTGCCACACTTACCCCTACAATCATCCCAACATTAAGCATTTCACTGACCCCGTCGGCGTTGCAACTAGAAGTATTCGAGGATCTGTGGAATGTAGTTCAAGAAGATTATCTATACAAGGATTTTAATGGCCAGGATTGGGATGCTGTTTATCGTGAGTATCGCAGCAAGGTAATGGCTGGCCTGACGGACGCCGATTTTTATGCTGCG